>ERZ1643251.1087-NODE-1087-length-32820-cov-7.999481_pt1 | contig 32820 bp, 38 predicted proteins | sample MGYA00579261_ERZ1643251 | MGnify/ENA primary metagenome ERZ1643251 (study PRJEB29033, sample SAMEA4952267) | chicken gut metagenome | biome: Broiler Chicken; feature: Gastrointestinal Tract; material: Caecum | place: Ireland | collected 2018 | study: Broiler... | reverse complement strand
GATGAAAGCCCATTTCCTTTTGCTTTTGCCGGTTTGGGACTTTATTGACAGTCTGGAAGCCCTGACCAGATTTGGTCAGGGCTTGCTTTTATTGGATTCCATAGAGCCGCTTGCCGTTTTGCAGGGTCAGTGCCTGGGCCTCTTCCGGGGTGATTTCCAGAAGCTCTCCCAGGACCTCTGCCATCCGGTACAGGTAGCCCGGGTCATTTCGGCGGCCCCGGTAGGGCTCCGGTGCCATGTAGGGGCAGTCGGTTTCCAGCACAATCCGGTCGCGGGGTACAGCCTTGGCAGCTTCCAGGGCTTTTCTGGCATTTTTGAAGGTCAGCACCCCGGTAAAGCCTACATACCACCCCTGAGCCGTCAGTTCCCGGGCGGTCTGGGCGGAGCCGGAGAAGCAGTGGAAAACCCCCTTTACCTGGGGAAAATCCCCCAGGATTTCCAGGCAGTCCGCCAGGGCCTCCCGCTGGTGGATAATCACCGGAAGCCCAACCTCTTGAGCCAGGGCCATCTGCATCCGGAAGGCCTTTTTCTGAATCTCCCGGGGAATGTCCTCATAGTGGTAGTCAAGGCCGATTTCTCCAATGGCCTTCACCTTTTCCTCCCGGCACAAAAGCCGGTATTCCTCCAGAACCGCCTCGTCCACCTCATCCGCAGCGTCCGGGTGGGAGCCTACGGCGGCGTAGAGAAAGGGGTACTTTTTTGCCAGGGCCACGGCATTTTTGGAGCTTTCCAGAGAGCAGCCGGGATTCATCACAAGGGCAATGCCCTTTTCCCGCAGGCCGGAAATCAGAGCCTCCCGGTCGCAATCAAATGCCCGGTCGTCCAGATGGGCATGGGTGTCAAACAGCATGGTGTCGCCTCCTGATGATTGCCACGGTGCAGCCGTGGCTTTTTATGGTATTGCCCAGGGTGAAATCCGTGTCCCGGGGGTAGCCGGTGAGCCCCCGGCCGGTGGCCTTTGCCCCCGCTTCCTTCAAAACCCAGAACTGCCGCAGGGCTTCCTGTGGATTTTCTGCCTGGGTGTATTGGGAAAACTCTCCGGGGGAGAGGATTTTCTCTGCCAAGCGGGGAGAAATCTGCCGGGTGGAAAGCTCTGCATCCAGCCCCACGGGATAGGGGCTGAGAACACAGAACACATGGCCTTTGGTGTGGGAGATGGAAAAATGCATCCCGCCCCCCACAAACCGGGGCTTTCCCTTTGCCCCAATCCGAATGGGGGGCATGGGCCTTCCCGTCCTGGCAAGGCAGAGCCGCCGGAGCAGCCGCCGCCCCGCCCGGTGCCCGGAGGGGCCAACGTATGCAGCATGACCCAGAATCATCATAAAAACAAGGGGAAAATCAGGGCGGTGAGAATCCCGGCCACCGTCAAAGACAGGCTGCTCACGGCTCCTGTCAGGGGGTTGAGCTCCGTTGCCCGGGAGGTGCCTACCACGTGGGAGGCGGTGCCGAAGGCCACGCCTTGGCTCACCGGGTCGTGGAGCCGCAAAAGGCGGCACAGGCCGGTTCCGGCTACGGCACCGAAAATGCCGGTGATGATAATGGCGGCGGTGGTGAGGGCTTCCAGCCCCCCGTTTTGCTGGGACAGGACAATGCCCATGGCGGTGGTGATGCTCTTGGGGAGCAGAGAAATTTCCGAAACCGGGCTGAGCTGCAGCAGACGGCACAGCCCCAGCACCACCAGCAGGCTGGCAAGGGTTCCGGCGGTGACCCCGGCAAAAATCGCCGGCAGGTTCTTTTTCAGCACCTTTCCCTGCTCATAAAGGGGCAGAGCCAGGCAAACGGTGGCAGGGGTCAGCAGCCAGGACAGCCCGGCGGTGCCTGCCTGATAGCTCTCCATCGGGTAGCCCAGCAGCAGCAAAATGGGGATAATCATGGCAATGGCAATGAGAATCGGGTTAAAAGCCGGGTGTTTTCCCTTTTTCTGGATGAAAAGTCCAATCTGGAAAGCCCCCAGGGTCAGAGCCAGAGGAAACAGGGCAGTATCAAGGAACATTTCAGCCATTTTCCTTCCCTCCCTTTCCCAAAAGGAGCTTGGTCACAAGCCCCGAAACGGCAAGCACAATGACGGTGGAGAGAAGCACCACCGTGATAATAGGCACAATTTCCGGGGCCAGAATCCCCCAGTGGCTGAGGATGTTGACCCCCGGCGCCACGAACAGCAAAGGCATGATATTCAGCAGGAACCCGGCCACGGTTTTGATGGACTCGGGCTTCACGATTTTGAAGGTCAGGGCCAGAAACAGCAGCAGAAGTCCGTAAATGGCCGCAGGCACCGGCAGGGGCAAAAGCTCCTGCAAAAGCTCCCCCAGGAAGCTGAAAAGCAGAATGATGACCAGTTGTTTCAGGTATTTCATGGATTTTCTCCTTGTAAACCGGCAATGTGGTGAAGAATTTGCAGGGTGTGGGTGGAAAACTCATAAATCCGCAGGGTCAGCTGTTCCTCCCCGTTGCCGGTATCGTAGGTAAGGGTCAGCTGCTCCGCTGCCGGGGCAAAGTCATACAGGGACCAGGTCTGGGCCATGTGGCCCTCCTGGCAGTCCATAAGCAGGGAGGACAGCACCTGCCCCAGATAGGCCTGGGGAATAGGCTCGCCGGTGCCGTTCTGGATGGCGGTGATGCAGCTTACAAAGTGGCTCCAGTTTTTCGTGGGGAACACACACTCCCAGGAGCTGAAATACTGCACCAGCCGCTCCCCCTGGGGGGTGTCCAGCCGAACCGGGTAGTTCCGCTGAATCGTCCGGCCGTCCTTCATGGTGTATTCCAGAAACAGGGTAAAGTCCGTTTCCTGGGCGTTGGTCTGCTGTTTTTCCAGCAGCGCCTCATGGATATCCACAATTTGCTGGATTTCCTCCTCACCGGAGAGGGTCAGCTGAGGTGCCTCCTCCCGCAGCTCCGGCAGGTACAGCATACTGCTGGTGGAGATGGTGACAGACTTGATCTGCTGGGCCTTGGGCACATAGCTCACAACACCCGTCGGGTCCAGCCACAAAAAGGCCAGGGCACAGGCAAAAATCGCCGTCATGGCAGCAAAGCCCAGAAACACCCGGAGCCGGAACACCTTTACGGACTTGGACAGGAGCATCTGTCCGGAGTAAAAGCCCAGAACCAACCCTGCAATCAGCAGAATATAGGTAGCCTTGGGGAGGAAAGACCCCACAAAGGTATACAGCACGGCGATCATGCCCAGGGTATACACCGCCAGAAATACCGGAGCCATCCACCGGATGGCGATAAAGTCCCCGGCAGATTCCAGATTCCGCCGCCGGTACAGGAAAAGGGACAGGGCAAAAAGCAGCAGCCCCACCCCGGCACATACCAGCAGGTATATCCAGTTGCCGTTGGCGGCTCCCAGATACACCGCAGAGCCCTCCTCCTGGGAGAAGGTGAGATAGGGGGAGGAGGCCAGCTGCAAAAAGGGGCAGAACTGCCGGAAGGTGCCTTGCCGCAGCTGCAGGCCGTACATGAGGGGCTGATAAAACATCTGGGCAATGCCCATGAAAATCATGGAAAAGCCGTTGATCAGGGCGTAAAACACCACCATGGCAAACCGGTTTCCCGCCAGCATGGAGGCAAACACCGCCGCGCCGAAGAAAAACAGATATTGGAGCAGGCATACCAGCCAGGCGATGAGGGCGTGGTGCCAGTAGCCCTGCAATGCGGGCATGAGGGCCAGAGCCGCCAGGGTGTTGGGCACCAGACACATGGCAAGGCCGGCGGCGCTGTGGGAGAAGAACCACCCCTCCCTGCGCAGGGGCATGGCGTGGAGGGCATAGCACATCCGGCTTATGTAGAGATCTCCCGCCAGGAACATCACCACCATTCCGGCGTAAAGACAGTTCACATAGGACATGGCCGGCAGCCACTCGTTCAGGGCCAGGGCCACCGCCAGGGGCTCTCCCTGGGCCGTCAGGGTGGACACCCCCAGCACCAGGAAAAGCACATAAATCACCCAGCCGGGGGCAAACCGGGACAAATCCTTGCGAAAGACCGTCCAGTTAAAGAAGTATGTTCTGGATTTCATAGTCCATCCCTCCCAGCTCATAGATGAAAATTTCCTCCAGGGTCAGGGGCAGCACGTCAAAATAGGTGAGGTTGGCCTCCTGGAGCCGGGGGGTGATTTCCTGGGCGCTGCCCCGGACCACCAGGGTCTGGAGCCGCCCGGAGGCGGTCTTATTGAGGATTTCCAGCCCGGCAGGGGGCTGCCCCACCAGCTGCACCTTCACGGTGCTTCTTTGCAGCTGGGACAAAGAGCACTCCATAATCATCTTGCCCCGCTCCATAATCCCCACATGGTCGCACAGATCCTCCAGCTCCCGGAGGTTGTGGGAGGAGATGAGCACCGTGGAGCCCCGGTTGGATACATCCTCCTGGATGAGGCTCCACACCTGCCGCCGGATTACCGGGTCCAGTCCGTCCACCGGCTCGTCCAGCACCAGCATATCCGGGTGGGTGCAAAGGCTCAGCTGGAAGGCCGCCTGCTTCTGCATACCCTTGGAGTACCGGGAAATGGGGGTTTTCCGCAGCTGGGGAAACACATCCAGCAGCTGGGTAAAAAGCCCGTCGTCAAAGGTGGGATACATCCCCCGGTAGAATTTCCGCATATCCTCCAAGGTGGCGGAGGGGAAAAAGAAGATTTCGTCGGGGATATAGGCAATCCGGGACTTGATTTGGGGATTTTCGTAGACAGACAGGCCGTCAAAGTACACCTGCCCCTTATCCGGGCGGCAGATGCCGGTGGCGTGGCGCAATGCGGTGGACTTCCCCGCTCCGTTGGGGCCCACCAGTCCGTAAATCGCCCCTTTGGGCACCGTCATATTCAATTCCCGCAGGGCATAGAAACGCCCGAACTGTTTGGTAACTCCCTGCATCCGAAGCATATGCATTGCCTCCTGTCAAAAAACGTTTACAAAGGGGTGCCTCGGCTCCGCCGAGGCGGGTGATTCCTCCAATGCCCCCCTTGTGAAAGGGGGGTGGTTTGGCGAAGCCAAACCGGGGGGATTCCCGGGATTATGCCTTTCCACATTGGATTTTAGGGATTGGAAAGTGCCTGCTGTAATCCCTCAGTCACGCCTGCGGCGTGCCAGCTCCCTTTAACAAGGGAGCCTTTTTACCAGGGGCTTCCGAAGGGCCTGGGCTGCTTCCTCCACTGCCTGCTGGGAAGTGGTGTCAATGTGCCACTCGTCAAGACCGGGGGCGCCCATGGGCACACCTTCCCGGCGGAACAGCATGCCGCTTTCCACAGCTGTCTTGCCGCTCATGTGGAAAGCCCGGGCTCCGGGCACCTGGCGGCGGAAGGCCTCAATCACCCGGGCGTTCACCCCGGCGCCGATGAGCACCTCCGGGCCGCCCATCTCCTCCCGGAGGGCAATGAGCCGGGCAATGGTGGCCATGCCGGCGGTGGCGTTTGCCGCTGCGCCGCTGGTAAGCACCGTGTCAAAGCCCAGCTCCCCTGCCTGGCAGTAGGTTTTTTCCGGGTCCCGGCTCACATCGATGCACCGGTGAAGGGTCAGGGGCAGTCCCCCGGCGGCCTCCATCAGCTCCTCCATGGGAGCCAGCTCCCCTTCCGGGGTAAGGCAGCCGATGACAAAGCCGCTGGCGCCGTTTTCCCGGAGCACCTGCATCTGCCGGGCCATCATGGAAATCTCCTGCCGGGTGTAGAGAAAGTCCCCGGCTCTGGGGCGCATGAGGCACCGGACGGGGATGTCCGAAAAGCTGCGGATGTCCGAAAGCAATTCTGCATAGGGGGTCAGTCCCCCCACAGACAGGGCGGCGCACAGCTCCAGCCGGGTTGCCCCGCCGGCTACCGCTGCCCGGGCAGAATCATAGGAATCCACGCAAACTTCCAATACTTGTTTCATAAAAATCCTCCCGATTACAGGGTTTTTATCACTTCTGCAAGGATATGTAAGTCCTCGTCCCGGAGGCCTGAGTAATTGATGACCAGGTAGCCCCGGCAGTTTTCCGGGGGCGATTCCCGGTAGTACTGGGAAAGGCACCGGACTTTCAGGCCCTTTTGGGCGCAGGCAGCCACCAGCTCCGGGTCCGTAAGCTCGGTGTCCACCCGGAGAAGGAAGTGAAGGCCTGCCCCTTCCTCCAGCACCTGCAACCGCCGGGGACACTGGGCTACCAGCTCCAGCAGAGTATCCCGCCGGGCCTTGTAGAACTTTCGCATCCGGTTGATGTGCTTTTCAAAGTACCCCTCCCGGATGAACCGGGCCAGGGTGTACTGCTCAAAGCTGGGGACGGTTCCGGCGTAAAAGCCCAGCCGGGTTTGAAGAGCCGCCATAAGTGCAGAAGGCAAGATCATATAGCTGATACGGATGGAGGGGGCCAGGGACTTGGTAAAGCTGTTCATGTAGATGACCCGCCCGGCGGTGTCCATGGCTTTTAAGGTGGGCAGTGGCCGTCCGGCGAAGCGGAACTCGCTGTCGTAGTCGTCCTCGATGATATACCGCCCACCCTCAGCGGAAGCCCACCGGAGAAGCTCCCGCCGCCGGGAAAGGGGCGTTACCAGACCGGTGGGAAAGTGGTGGGCAGGAGAGATGTGGAGCACCTGGGTAGCTGCATCCGGCAGCACCCCGGATTTGTCCATGGACAAAAGGGTGCATCTGGCTCCGGCACAGCGGTAGATGTCATAAATCTTGCTGTAGCCCGGTTCCTCCACCCCATAGCACTTGTCCCGGCCCAGAAGCTGCACCAGAAGGTTATATAAAAAGTCTGTACCGGCCCCCACGAAAATATCCTCCGGGTTCACTTCCAGACCCCGGAAAGCCCCCAGGTGCCAGGCAATGGCCTGGCGCAGCTCCCCGATGCCCTGGTTGGGCAGGGGCAGCAGGAGCTTTTGCCCGTAGTCCAGCAGCACCTGCCGCTGAAGGCGGCTCCACACCGTAAAGGGAAACCGGGGAGAGCCGTTGCCGGATAGATCCAAAAGCTTTCCCTCCGGAGGGGGTGTCTGGGAGGCCTTGGGGGTCTGGGGAGGCAGCTGCTGCACCGCCTCCACAAAGTAGCCCACCTTCTCCCGGGAGGAGATATACCCCTCTGCCAGAAGCTGGTTGTAGGCGTTTTCCACGGTGATTTTGCTCACCTTCAGATTGGCGCACAGGCTCCGTTTGGAGGGCAGCTGCTCCCCGGGACGAAGCCGCCCGGTGCGGATGTCCTCCCGGATACACCGGTACAGCGCCTCATAAAGGGGCAGTCCCGGCTGCTTTTTCAGCTGGTAGGTAAGCATATTATCCCTCCCGGCGGGCTTTTACCTTGGCAAACAGCCGGTCACCCTGGGAAAATACCCATTGGAGGAACCGGAACACCGTAGGAATCACCAGAAGAATCACCACCAGGGCCACCAGGGAAGAGCCCTTCAGGATTTTCAAATCAAAAAAGTCTCCCATAAGGGTAAAGCAGCCCACAATGGCCGCCGCCACTGCCCACCATACCAGCGCCCGGAACCGGTTCATAGGCTTTCCCACCTGGTGCAAAACCATGAGACCCACCACCGCCAGGATGGCCGTGGCGATGGCCCGCACATCTGCCAGGGGAATGGCAAAATGCACCATCATGGCCTGGAGCAGCAGCACCACCGTGATGCTGGTAAGGCCTCCGGGGAAAGCCCGGCGAAGAACGGTTTTCAGGAAGGTGCCGGAAATGGGCTGGTAGTTGGGCTCCAGAGCCAGGAAGAAGGAGGGCACCCCGATGGTAAGGCCCGAGATAATGCTCATGTGGATGGGAGCCAAGGGGTAGGGCTGCTGGGTCAGCAGGGACAAAATGGCCAGACCAAAGGAGAAGATGTTCTTCACCAAAAACAAGGTGGCTGCCCGCTGGATGTTGTTGATCACCCGCCGGCCCTCCCCTACGATGTCCGGCATGGCGGAAAAGTCCGAATCCAGCAGCACCAGCCGGGCCACCTGACTGGCAGCCTGGGCGCCGCTGGCCATGGCGATGCCGCAATCCGATTCCTTCATGGCCAGCACATCGTTCACGCCGTCGCCGGTCATGGCTACGGTGTGGCCCTGTTCCTGCATTTTCTTCTTGTCGGGGGTCACCCGCCCAAAGACGGTATATTCCCCTGCCGCCCGGAAAACATCCTCATAGGTTTCCAGCTCCCCGGCGTCAATATACTTTTCGCTGTTTTCAATGCCAGCCCGCTGGGCAACGGCGGAAACCGTCTGGGGGTTGTCACCGGAGATGACCTTGATGCACACCCCCTGCTGGGCAAAGTAGGAGAAGGTCTCCCTGGCCTGGGGCCGGAGGGGGGAGGTGAGGAGCAGCAGCGCCAAAGGCTCAGCAAGGCTGCCGTCCAGCTTCTGGGGAAGCTCCCCGGGATAGGCGGCTACCAGCAGCACCCGGTAGCCGGTGGAGGCCCAGGGGGCCACCTGTTCCCGCAGCTTTCCAAAATGCTCTCCTAAGATAAACTCGGGAGCGCCCACCACGAAGGAGCCCTGCTCCCCAAATTCGCCGCCGCACCACTTGGTCTGGGAGGTGAAGGGCACGTACCGGGTGCACTCCCAGTCCCCTTTGCCGGAGAACAGCTCCTGGATGGCCCGGGCGGTGTCGTTGTCCGGCTCCCGGCTGCCGTAAAGACCTTTCAGCACCTGCTCCAGGTACTCCGGCTCCCGGTCCCCCAGGGGCAGGAGGTTTTCCACCTCCATGGTGGGCTGGGTGATGGTGCCGGTTTTGTCCACGCACAGCACATCCACCCGGGCCAGAGACTCGATGCAGTTCATATCCTGCACCAGCACCCGCTGCCGGGTGAGCTTCATGGCGGACACCGCCAGGGCAATGCTGGTAAGCAGATACAGTCCCTCGGGAATCATGCCCACCAGGGCTGCCACGGTGGACTGGGCGCTGCCGGTGAAGGTCATGTGGAGAATCTTGAATTCCTGATAAAACAGCAGACAGCCCACAGGAATCAGGGTGTAGCCCACCATGTGAATCAGCTTGTCCAAAGAGGCCATCATCTCAGAGCGGGCTACCTTGGGGTTTGACTTGGCTTCCAGGGCCAGCTTTGCCGCAAAGCTGGCGTCGCCTACCTGGGTCAGCTGGGCCCGGGCCCTTCCGGTGATGACAAAGCTGCCGGATTTCAGGGTGTCGCCCTTTTTCTTCACCACCGCATCGGCCTCGCCGGTGATGAGGGACTCGTTTACCTGGAGCTGCCCCACCCGGACAATGCCGTCGGCGCAGATCTGATCTCCCGGGCCGTATTCCACAATGTCATCCCGAACCAGCTGGTCCGAGGGCACCAGGAGCTTTTTTCCGCCCCGGATGGTTGGCAGCTTCTGCTGGGCAATGAGGGTCAGCTTGTCCACCGCCCGCTTTGCCCGGATTTCCTGGAAGCAGCCGATGACGATGTTCACCACCACCACGACCAGGAAGGTCATGTTCTTGATGGAGGACCCGGCAATGACCAGAATCACCGCCAGAACCACAAATATCAGGTTGAAAAAGGTGAGAATGTTTTTGGCCAGAATCTGCTTTTCAGTCAGACCCGCCCCGGAAGACTGGCTGTTCCCCAGCCCCGCCGCCAGACGCTCCTCCACCTGGGCCTGGGTCAGACCCTGGTTATAGTCCGGGGATACAGATTTTATCTCTTTTGTCATGGTTATGCCTCCCCCAAAAAGTCTGTGGGTAAACCGGCTTTTCTATCGTAAACTGCCAGAAGGCACCCGGCCTCCAGGGCAATCTCTGCTTTTCCTCCCAAAAAATGATTGCTTACTCCCAGGGGAAAATCCCCGGGAAGACATCCCTTTTCCATGGGGTATTCCAGTCCCCGGAGGGTTACCCCCTCCGCCGATTCTCCCAGAGAGAACAGGGAAAGAAGGCCGCCTTCCGGCCCTTCCAGGGTAAAGCCCGGGGGCTGGGCAATGAGGGCGATGGCGTCCTTGCCAATCAGCGCCCCCCGGCAGCCCCGGCGGTTCAAAAACAGCAAAGACTGGATGTTTGCCAGAGTATGGTCCAGCCGTGGGCCATCCAGTCCGCCGTAAATGAGAAAATTGTGATAGCCCAGCTCCAGTCCCCGGCGGATGGCCAGCATGGTATCCGTGTCGTCTTTGCGCACCGGGAACACGTTTGCCCCCTCCGGCACATAGCCCAGAGAGTCAAAGTCCCCTAAGATGACATCCGGGGTCAGTCCCAGTGCCTGCACATGGGCAAGGCCGCCGTCGGCGGCAATGAGGCAGTCAGTTTCTTCCACAGGCTGCAAAAGCCCGGTACATTCCCCTGCCCCCACAATGATACAGCAGCCCACAAAAATCCCTCGTTTCCTTAATAGGTTAGCCCCTTGGGGTAGAAAAACCGCAGCTTCTCCGGGGCGATGGAGATGTCCACATCCTGAATGTGGCGGATTTCTCCGTCCATGTTCAATGGGGTGGGACGGTCGCTGTGGATATGTAAGTGATTTGTGCGGATGTGGCGGATTTTCTGGGGCAGAGAGGCGTATTTTCCCTTTTTGTATGCCCCAATCAGTCCCAGCACCGTGAGCCGGGACACCTTATTTACCAGAAGCACCTCCAAGATACCGTCCTGGGGGTCTGCCTCCGGCACCGGATTGAAGCCGCCGCCGTAAAACCTGCCGTTGCAGGCACAAATCAGGGTAAAGTCCTTTTGGACGGTTTCCTTTTCAAAGGAGGCGGTGTAAGGCTGCCAGATGCCCTTGATGGTGTTGATGAGGGCGGACACCAGATAGGCCCGGAACCCGCTGAACAGGGGAAACCGCTTGTACCCGGCCACATCGGCGGCAATCCGGGCATCCAGTCCCACGGAGCAGATGTTCAGGGCATAGTCCTCATTGCACCGGATGAGATTGAACTGGGATTCCTGGCAGTCCAGGAGCTTTTCCAGATTCCGGAAGGCCTCCGGCTGGGAGAACATCCGGATAAAGTCGTTGCCGCTGCCCCCGGCGTAGGTGGTCACCGCCACGTTGGGAAAGCCAGCCACACCGCAGACGATCTCGTTCAGGGTGCCGTCTCCTCCGCAGGCGTAAATCCGCACGGGTTTTCCGGAGCGGGCAGCCTGGGCGGCAATCTCCCGGCACTGCCCCGGGGCCTGGGACACCCGGATTTCGTAGTCAAGGCCTCTGGGTTTGCAAACCCTTTCAATCTCTTTTTTGTACTGCTCCTGCCGGTCCCGGCTTCCGGCGGCAGGATTGATGATGAAAAGGTGGGTCATTTCTCTTTAACCCTCCGGGTATTGTCCGTATACATATAATAGTTGCACTGAATCATGCCGTTGTAGAGCTTGCGCTTCTTGTCCGCCCGCTTTCCAAAGTAATGCTCAAACTCCGGCTCGGAGGTGATGATGTACTTTTTCCAGCCGTTGGCGTATTTCAGGTGCCGTCCCAGGGCGGCGTAGAGCCGCTGGGCGCTTTGCTGCTCCAGCATCCGCTGGCCATAGGGGGGATTGGTCACCAAAATGCCTGTATCTGTGGGCAGGCTCATTTTGGTGGCGTCTCCGTCCCGGAAGCGGATGCAGTCCGCCACCCCTGCCTTCCGGGCGTTGGCCATGGAGAGGGATACGCACCTGGGGTCATTGTCGGAGCCTAGAATGTGGTAATTCCCGTTGAATTCCTTTTCCTTTGCCTCCCGGCGCAGGTCGTCCCAGATTTCCGGGGCAATCCAGGGGAAGCTCTGGGCGGCAAATTTCCGCATCAGACCCGGGGCCCGGTTCTTGGCGATAAGGGCGGCTTCGATGGCGATGGTGCCGGAGCCGCAGAAGGGGTCCCAGAAGAACTCCCGACCCCGGTACCGGGTCAGCTGCACCATGGCTGCCGCCAGCGTCTCCCGGAGGGGTGCCTCGTTTCCCACAGCCCGGTAGCCCCGCTTGTGGAGTCCCGGCCCGGTGGTGTCCAGATACAGGTTTACCTGGTCGTTCATAATGGAAAATTGCAGCTGGTACTTATTGCCGGTTTCCGGCAGCCAGGAAAGGCCGTATTTCTCTCCCAGGCGGCGGGAGGCGGCCTTCTTCACAATGGCCTGGCAGTCCGGCACGCTCATAAGCTGGCTGTTCAGGCAATGCCCCTTCACCGGGAAGGTGCCGTCCCTGGGGATAAAGTCCTCCAGGGGCAGGTGATACACCCCCTGAAACAGCTCCTCAAAGCTCCGGGCGGGGAAGCTGCCCAGGGTAATGAGCACCCGCTCTCCGGTACGGAGCCACAGGTTGGCCTTTGCCAGGGCGGTTTCGTCTCCGGAAAACAGCACCCGGCCGTTTTCCACCCGGACATTTTCAAAATTCTGTCGGCGAAGCTCATCGCCGCACAGTCCCTCCAGCCCGAACAGGCAGGGGACGGTGAATTCCATTTCTCTCATAATGTACCTCTTTGTCAGGGGATGATTTTGTTCCTTTTCAGGTAGCGCTCCTCCTCGGAGAATACGCAGCCGCAGTATTTCTGAATGTAAAAGCCCAGTTCCCGGGCCTTTTCCTGGCCTTCTTTGAACCAGGGGCGAAAATCCCGGTACAAAAATTCCACGCCGTAGATTTCCCCGGCCCTCTGGGCCACTTCCTTCATCAGCTCATGGTTCTGATAGGGGCTGATGAACAGAGAGGAGGTGAAGCTGTCAAAGCCCCCCTCTTTTGCCTGCTTTGCAGTTTCCATCAGGCGCATTTCGTAGCACTTGATGCACCGGTTTGAAATATCCTCTGCCACCGCCCGGACAAAAGACCGCAGACCGTAGTCGTTTTTCTCAATCAGGGGCAGGGCGATGGCGGCGGCATACTCCCGCAGACAGTTCCGCCGGGAGCGGTATTCGGTGAAGGGATGAATATTGGGATTGTACCAGAAGCCGGTAACCTCCCGGCCTTCCTCCCGCAGCACCCGGATGCACTGATTGGCACAGGGCGCGCAGCAGATGTGAAGTAACGTGTTCATAAATTTACCTGCCTGAAAATAGTCATATTTTTGCCATTATACCATCAAACCCACCGTCTTGCAAGGATTTCTCCCACAAACCCGGGAAAAATCCCCATCACATTTCACGGGATTCATCCTCCCGGATGTGGTACACTGTCTGTACAAGGCTCCCTTGTCAAAGGGAGCTGGCACGCCGGAGGCGTGACTGAGGGATTCACAGCAGGTACTTTCTCAGAAGCACAGACTCATGTGGAAAACTGCTGGCCTTTTATCCCCCCGGTTTTGCCAAAGGCAAAACCACCCCCCTTTGGCAAGGGGGCTTCCCTCTGCTTAAGCTTTGGGCGGGCGCCATTTGGGGCGGGTTTTCAGTTCCAGGCGGAGGTTCTGGAAAAAATCTGTGAGAAGCTGGCGGCATTCCTCCTTCATGATTCCGGCCTCTACCTGGGGATGGTGGTTAAAGCCCATGGAGAAGAGATTGCACACCGAGCCGCAGGCACCGCATTTTTCGTCCCGGGCCCCATATACCACCCGGGGAATCCGGGCATTGACAATGGCCCCGGCGCACATGGGACAAGGCTCCAAGGTCACATACAGGGTACACTCCCACAGCCGCCAGCCCCCCAAGGTCTTGCAGGCCTCGGCGATGGCCTCGATTTCTGCGTGACCCAGGGCGGTTTTCCCGGTCTCCCGGCGGTTCCGGCCCCGGCCTACCACCTGCCCCCGGCAGACGATGACACAGCCTACCGGCACTTCCTTCTCTGCCGCCGCCGCTTTTGCCAGCTCCAGTGCCTGCTGCATATATCCCGCATCTTCCACAAAAATCCCTCCTTTTATGGAGTATCATATCCCAATTCATGCCCGTCCGTCAAGGGCTTCGTCCCGGAAAGGAGGTAACAAAACCATGAACAAAAGACCGGATGTATTTCGGGTCTGCGCCCTGGCCATTGCCTGTGCAATCCTTCTGCGCCTTGCGGGAGGCGGCCTGGGGGCAATGGTTGCCCAGGCTCTGGGCCATGAGAAAATGGCCACGGTGCTTCTGTATCTGGGCACCGGGCGGGTGGCCTGCCCGGCGGCACCCCAGGAGCAGATTCCCGACCCCACCCAGCTTACCTCCCCCAGCCCGGAAGAGGACCCGGTGGAATTTACCCTGGAGGATGGGCAGCAGATACAGGTGGGGAACTTCGCCGGGGTGGATGTGGACATCCCCGCCCTGCTGCAAATGCCCCTTGACTGGGATCTGACGGAGCAGTCCCCCACGGTGCTGATTCTCCACACCCACGGCTCCGAAAGCTACACGGGAATCCCCCAGGAGGCCCAGTCCTCCGGCTACCGCTCTTTGGATACGGCATACAATATGGTGAGTATGGGGGACGCCCTGACAAGATATCTGACAGAGGCAGGTATCGGGGTGATTCACGACCGGACCCTTTACGATTACCCCTCCTATAACGATGCCTATAATCTGGCAAGGGTCGCCATCCAGGGGTATCTTGCCCAGTATCCCAGCATAAGCCTTGTGATTGACCTGCACCGGGATGCGGCGGAGGATTCCGCCGGGAATCAGGTGGCCTTCACCGCCCAGATTGCCGGGCAGGAGATGGCTCAGCTGATGATTGTCACCGGCAGCGGCTCCGACACCCTGCCCCACCCAAACTGGAAGGAGAATCTGGCCCTGGGGCTGAAGCTGCAGGTGCAACTGGAAAAGCAGTACCCCGGCCTGTGCCGTCCCCTGGCTCTGCGGGCCCAGCGGTACAATCAGGATTTGCTCCCCGGGGCAATCCTGGTGGAGGTAGGCACCGCCGGCAACACCTGGGACCAGGCCATGGCCTCCATAGAGCCCCTGGCCCAAAGCATCCTGTCCCTGGCCAAGGGCACGGAACCGGAATAAAAAACGGCACACCCAAATACGGGTGTGCCATTTTTGCAAAAAGAAAAAAGGCTCCCTTGCCAAAGGGAGCTGGCACGGCGTAAGCCGTGACTGAGGGATTCACAGCAGGCATTTTCTCAGAAGCACAGACCCATGTGGAAACCTGCTACCCGGTGAAATCCCCCCGGTTTTGCCGGAGGCAAAACCACCCCCCTTTGACAAGGGGGGCTTTGGCAGGCCGCCGATACCGGGCGTTTTTAGTGAATAGTGAAGAGTGAATAGTGAATAAGTTCGGCGGACAAGCCGCCGATACCGGGCGGGTCAGGGAAAGAACGATTCGTAGAAAGCCATCGTGCGAAATCGTCAGCGGCGACTCGCCGCTATTTCATAAACTTGTCTACGGCGTCGCACAGGTCGTCTACGGCGCTTTGGTCGCCGGCGGCGACGGCATCTACCACGCAGTGGCGCAGGTGGTCTTTGAGAATCACCTTGCCGGTGTTGTCCAGGGCGGAGCGTACCGCTGCCAGCTGCACCAGTACCTCGGAGCAGTCGTGCCCCTCCTCCACCATCCGGCGCACCTTCTCCAGGTGACCTGCCGCCCGGGCCAGACGGTTCAGCACCGCCTTCTGATTTTCATGGACATGGCCGTGGGAGTGGGCTATGCCATGGGCGTGGAGATATGCGTGATCGTGGGAATGGTCTTCCATGACAGTCCCTCCTTTCCGAAATTCAATTTATTATACAAGGAATTTCCCCCTGCCGCAAGCCCCCAAGGGGGATATTTCCCCGCTTTTGAAATTTATTTGACTGTTTTCCCTCCCTCTGATATAATAAGGTGTTAAAACATCACCATTTTGCCTTTGCAGGAGGATAAATACTATGAGAATGCGGAAAAAGCCCAATCTGGAACCCCGTATGGCGGCCTGTGCTGCCTGGCAGGTGGCAGACCCCGCTGCCCAAAAGGGCTGCTGGCGGGCACTGAAGCCGGACTGCACCGCTTTGTGGGTAGAGGTGGGCTGCGGAAAGGGCAAGTTCACCGTGGAAACCGCCCAGGCCAATCCCACCGTGCTGGTGATTGCCATTGAGCGGTGCCGGGAGGCCATGGTCATGGCCATGGAGAAGGCCAAGGCCATGGGGCTTACCAATGTGTTCTTTGTGGATATGGACGTGGCCCTCATGGAAGGGTGCTTCGACCAGGGGGAGATTGACCGGCTGTTCATCAACTTCCCTGACCCCTGGCCCCGGAGCAAAAACGCCAAGCGGCGGCTCACCTACCGCACCTTCCTGCGGCTTTACTCCCGGGTGCTGAAAAACGGCGGGGAAATCCACTTCAAAACCGACAACGCCAAGCTCTTCGCCTTCACCCTGGAGGAGCTGGAGGCTCTGAACCTGCCCGCCTCGGAGGTCACCGACGACCTCCATGCCAACGGCCCTGTGGGGATTATGACCGGGTATGAGGAAAAATTCTACAACCTGGGCACCCCCATCCACCGGTGTGTGGTCACCACCCACCATATCTTTGAGGAGAACGAACCATGACCACCTATGAGGCAGGAAGCTACCAGGTGGCGGTGATTGGGGCCGGACACGCCGGAATCGAGGCGGCTCTGGCCTGTGCCCGGCTGGGGCTTTCCACGGTGCTGTTCACCATCAACCTGGACGCCGTGGGCAATATGCCCTGCAACCCCGCCATCGGCGGCACCGGAAAAGGCCACCTGGTCCGGGAGCTGGACGCCCTGGGGGGCCAGATGGGCATTGCCGCCGACGCCGCCTGCATCCAGTACCGGATGCTGAACCGTGGAAAAGGCCCGGCGGTTCATTCCCTGAGAGCCCAGGCAGACCGGCGGAAATATCAGGAATATATGAAAAACACCCTGGAGCTTCAGGAGAATCTGGAGCTGAAACAGGCCATGATTGTAAAGGTTCTTACAGAAGACGGCAAGGTCACGGGGGTTGTGACCCAGCTGGGGGCGGTGTACAGGGCCCAGGCGGTGATTCTTGCCACCGGCACGTACCTTGACAGCACCGTCATTACCGGCGAAAGCGTCCAGCCTGCAGGCCCCGACGGAATGCACGCCTCGCAGGGTCTTTCGGAGAATCTGAAAGCCCTGGGGCTTCCCTTGCGCCGGTTCAAAACCGGTACCCCTCCCCGGGTCAACCGCCGGAGCATTGACTTTTCCAAAATGGAGCTTCAGCCGGGAGACCAGGACCCCCAGCCCTTCTCCTTTTCAACAGACCACCCCTTATACAATCAGGCGGTGTGCTACCTTACCTATACCAACTCAGAAACCCACCGGATTATCCGGGAGAATCTGGACAGAAGTCCCCTGTATGACGGCACCATCTCCGGGGTGGGGCCCCGGTACTGCCCCAGCATCGAAACCAAGCTGGTGCGGTTTCCCGATAAGGAGCGGCATCAGCTGTTCATCGAGCCCTGCGGCCTGAATACCCAGGAAATGTATATCCAGGGCTTTTCCTCCAGCCTTCCGGAGGATGTGCAGATTGCCATGCTTCACACCATCCCCGGCATGGAGCACGCCCAGATGATGCGCCCGGCCTATGCCATTGAGTACGAGTGTATCGACCCCACCAGTCTGCTTCCCACCCTGGAGTACAAGAAAATCTCCGGCCTTTATGGAGCGGGTCAGTTCAACGGCTCCTCCGGCTACGAGGAGGCGGCGGTGCAGGGTCTGGTGGCGGGTATCAACGCCGCCTTGAAGATTCTGGGAAGAAAGCCCATGATTCTCTCCCGGGATATGGGCTATATCGGCATCCTCATTGACGACCTGGTGACCAAGGGGACGGAGGAACCCTACCGGATTATGACCAGCCGGTCTGAATACCGGCTTTTGCACCGGCAGGACAACGCCGACCGGCGGCTCACTGCTATCGGTGCTGCCGTGGGACTGGTAAGCCAAGAGCGGCTTCGCCAGGTGGAGGAAAAATATCAGAGGGTGGACAGGGAAATCAAGCGCCTGGAAGGCTGCGGCGTGGCCGCAAGTCCGGCTCTTAACGAAATGCTTGCCGCCCGGGACTCTACCCCGGTGGAAAACTCTGTGCGCCTCATTGACCTTCTCCGCCGGCCCAATGTGACCTATGCAGATATTGCCCCCTTTGACCCCCAGCGGCCGGAGTTGTCCCCTGCTGAACAGGAGGCTGTGGAGATTCAGGTGAAGTACGCAGGCTACCTTGCCCGGCAGGAAAAGCAGGTGGAGGTTTTCCGGAAGGAGGAAAACCGCTTGCTTCCGGAGGACTTGGACTATGCCTCCATTTCCGGCCTGCGGCTGGAAGCCCGGCAGAAGCTGTCGGAGATTCGCCCTGTGTCCGTGGGACAGGCCGGGCGGATTTCCGGGGTAAGCCCGGCGGATATCGGCGTGCTGCTGATTTACCTGCAGCAGCACCGCCCGGAATCGGGGGATTGACTTTGGAAAAGTGTGGTATCATAATAAAGGATAAGGAGGGACGCTATGCTAGATAAGCTGGCAGGGGTTGCCAACCGTTACGAAGAACTGTGCGCCCGGTGTGAGCAGCCGGATTTTTACGCCGACCCCCAAAAGGCGGCAAAGCTCCTCCGGGAGAAAAATGACTTAGAGCCCATTATCACCGCCTACCAGGCGTATCTGGCGGCCCAGAAGGATATGGAAGAGGCCCAGGAGCTGATGAGCGATCCGGAGATGAAGGAGCTGTGTCAAGAGTCTTTCCAGGAGGCCAAGGAGCGGCAGGAAACCCTTTACCGGGAGCTTCAGCTGCTGCTGCTCCCCAAAGACCCCAACGACGAGAAAAGCGTGATTATGGAAATCCGCGGAGGCGTGGGAGGGGAGGAAAGCGCCCTGTTTGCCCACAGCCTGTTTCGGATGTATTCCATGTACGCCGCCCAGAAGGGCTGGTCTGTGGAGCTTATGACCTACAACGAAACGGAGCTGGGGGGTGTCAAGGAAGCGGACTTTGTGATTAACGGGCGGGGTGCTTATTCGAGGCTTAAATACGAGTCCGGGGTGCACCGGGTCCAGCGGGTGCCGGAGACCGAGTCCGGCGGCCGGGTCCACACCTCCACCGCCACGGTGGCGGTGCTGCCGGAAATGGAGGAAGTGGACGTGGAGATTAACCCGGCGGACATTGAAATGCAGGTCTACCGGGCCAGCGGCGCCGGCGGTCAGCACGTGAACAAAACCAGCTCCGCCGTCCGGCTCATCCACAAGCCCACAGGCATTGTGGTAGCCTGCCAGGAGGAGCGGAGCCAGGTGCAGAACCGGGAAAAATGTATGCGGATGCTGGCCTCCAAGCTCTATGAAATCGAGCAGGAAAAGCAGGCAAGCCAGATTACCGGCCTGCGCCGTTCCCAGGTGGGTACGGGCATGCGGAACGAGCGGATTCGCACCTACAACTTCCCCCAAAGCCGCCTGACAGACCACCGCATCGGCCTGACCCTTTACAAGCTGGACAGCGTGATGGACGGGAATTTGGACGAGATTATCGACGCTCTGGCCACAGCAGACCAGGCGGAAAAGCTGAAAAATGCCCAATAAGGGGTGAAAAATATGACTTTTGAAACCCATTCCCCGGAGCAGACGGAGGCTCTGGGGGAAGCCCTGGGGAAGGTGCTAAGACCCGGGGCAGTGGTGGCCTACACGGGAGATTTGGGGGCAGGGAAAACCGCCTTCACCCGGGGTCTGGCCAAGGGACTGGGGGCATCCGAGCCGGTGACCAGCCCCACCTACACCATCGTAAACGAATATCTTTCCGGCAGAATCCCACTGTTTCACTTTGATATGTACCGGCTGGGATCTTCTGAGGACTTGTTTGACATCGGCTGGGAGGACTATCTGGAGCGGGGGGGCGTGTGCGCCCTGGAGTGGAGCGAAAATGTTGCCGACGCTCTGGAAAATCCCATCCGGGTGCAGCTGGAAAAAACCGGGGAGCAGTCCCGGAGAATCACCATAGAAGGAGGGGAAGCTCTTGCGGATTTTAGCTTTTGAAACCTCTGCCAAGGCAGCAGGCTGCGCCCTTCTGGAGGACGGAATCCTCCTGGGGGAGAGCTACCTTAATACGGGCATGACCCACAGCCAGACTCTCATGGTTATGGCGGAAAACCTGCTCCATAGCTGCGGTTTTACCCCTTCTGACGTGGATGCCGTGGCAGCCGCCGCCGGCCCCGGCAGCTTTACCGGGGTGCGGATTGGGGTCGCCGCCGCCAAGGGCTTTGCCTGGGGACGGGAGATTCCCTGCTGCGGTGTGTCCACCCTGGAGGCCATGGCCCTGGGCTTCGGCGCCTGGGAGGGCTTCGTGGTTCCGGTGATGGACGCCCGGAGAAGCCAGGTGTATACCGCCTTGTTTGAAGCCAGAAAGGGCGAGCTTACCCGGGTGGAAGAGGACCAGGCCATCGCCCTGGAGGACTGGGAGAAGGTGCTCTCCCGGCGGTCGGGCCCCATCTTCTTGGTAGGAGACGGCAGCCGCCTGTGCTATAACACCTTGAAAGAACGTCTGCCCAATCTGGTACTGCCCCCGGAGCACCGGATGCATCAGCGAGGGGTGGGGGTGGCGCTGGCAGCCGCCCGGAAAATCGCAGCCGGGGAGGACTGGGACGGCGCCTCCCTGAAACCCAACTACTTAAGACTCTCCCAGGCCGAACGGGAACGGCTGGCCCGGGAGCAAAAATAAAGGAGATAAAGAAAAATGGCCAATGTTCATGTTTTAGACCATCCCCTGATTCAGCACAAGCTGGCAATTCTCCGGGACAAGAATACCCCGGTCAAGGAGTTCCGGGAGATGATTGGAGAAATTGCCGCCCTCATGTGCTACGAAGCCACAAGGAATCTGCCCACCCAGGAGGTGGAGGTGGAAACCCCCATTGCCACCGCCAAGGTGCGGAAGCTGGCAGGCAAGAAGCTGGCCATCGTCCCGATTCTGCGGGCAGGCCTGGGCATGGTGGATGCCATGGTGCAGCTGATTCCCTCTGCCAAAATCGGCCATATCGGCCTGTACCGGGACCCGGAGACCCACAAGCCTGTGGAGTACTACTGCAAGCTGCCGGAGGATGTGGAAAACCGGCAGGTATTTGTGGTGGACCCCATGCTGGCCACCGGCGGCAGCGCCGTGGCGGCCATTGACTTTTTGAAGGGCCACGGCTGCCGGAACATTGTGATGATGAACATCATCGGCTGCCCCGAGGGCGTGAAGGCGGTGCAGGAGGCCCACCCGGATGTGGAAATCTACCTGGCAGCCCTGGATGAGCGGCTGAACGAGCACGCCTACATCATCCCCGGCCTGGGTGACGCCGGCGACCGGATTTTCGGCACCAAGTAAAAAAGAACCGTCCCGAAAGATTTACCTTTCGGGACGGTTTTATCATTCCATGGGCTCCATCACCTTGCCGCAGCAGCGGGGGATGGTCTGGCCTTCTTCCAGGTGCAGCACCTTGTGGCAGATGGGGCAGACGTAGTCCCCGGTTTTTTCTGCCTTGGCTACGGGCAGGAAGCCCTCTTCCTTCCATTCAATCATGGCACATTTCCTTCCTTACAAAAAACAGGGACGGCGGTGCCGTCCCTGTCCTATTCTTGTTTTCCAATCAAACCCGCTTCGCTGGGCTTTGATTTGGTTTGGCTTACTTGAAGTAACGCTCCAGCAGACCCTTCTCGTCCTCGCAAGCTCCATATCCTTTGCTTCCCGGCAAAGCCGGAAAGCGCAGTCATTTCGCTGCTCGTCCTCTCCAAATCAAACCCGCTTTGCTGGGCTTTGATTTGGTTTGGCTTACTTGAAGTAGCGCTCCAGCAGGCCCTTGAGGGCTTTGCCGTGGCGGGCCTCGTCACGGGCCATCTCGTGGACGGTGTCGTGGATGGCATCCAGGCCGTTCTTCTTGGCGCAGGCGGCCAGGTCGAACTTACCGGCGGTAGCGCCGAACTCGCAGTCCACACGCCATGCCAGGTTGTCCTTGGTGGTAGCCTTCATGTTGGGCTCCAGGTCCTCGCCCAGCAGCTCAGCGAACTTGGAAGCGTGCTCAGCCTCTTCCCAGGCAGCCTTCTCCCAGTACAGACCCACCTCGGGGTAGCCCTCACGATGGGCAATCCGGGCCATGCACAGGTACATACCCACTTCGGCGCACTCGCCGTTGAAGTTGGCCATCAGCTGCTCGAAGATGAACTTCTTGTCCTCCTCGGAGATGTCGGGGTTGTTCTTCACGGTCTTGGCGTATACGCCGTACTCGTGCTCGGCAGCCAGCTTGTCGGTCTCCATGACCTTGAACTTGGAGCCGTCTACCTTACATACGGGGCACTTGAAGCCCTCGGGGATGGACTCGCCTTCATAAACATAACCGCAAACGGGGCAAACAAACTTCTTCATAACTTTTTCCTCCTGAAAGTAAAATTTTAGAGATTGGGATTCATTGGGGAGGAAGGACTCAGTCCTCCTGCTCCTCGAACTGGTCGGGGCCTACGCCGCACAGGGGGCACTCGTAATCCTCGGGCAGCTCGTCGCCTTCGTAGACATAGCCGCAAACGGTACATACAAACTTCTTCACGCTGTTTCACCACCTTGTAAGGATTTTTCATTGCATACGCTGCAAACACCGGTGAAGGTAATCTGGCAGGTATGGATTTCTCCGCCCACACAAGCCTCTGCCTGGGTGCTCAGCTGGCCGCAGGCCGGCAGCTGGGGCACATCCAGAACCTGTCCGCACTGGGTACAGAAGAAATGCACATGGGGCTGCGTGTGTCCGTCGAACCGCTCCACGCCATCCAGGGTACCAATGCTGACGATTTCTCCCTGCTGCTTGAACAGGGAAAGATTCCGATAAACCGTGCCCAGAGAGAGGTCGGGATACTCCGGCTTCAGCCGGGCATACACCATCTCCGCAGAGGGGTGTTCCTTGGTCTGCCGCAGGTAGGCCAGGATTGCGTTGCGCTTCCGGAACTGCTTCTCGCTTCTCATAAGCCAGCTCCTTTCGCTCACTCATTTACGGGGCTATGATAGCATACCGTTTCCTATTTGTCAATAAGAATTATTCTTATTTACAAAAAATTTTTACTTCCACCGGCTTCTGTGATATGATACCCATATCTTATGGTTTTCAGGAGGCCTGTCCATGGAAAATCTCACCTACAACCCCTGCCGCCTCTGCCCCAGAGCCTGCGGCGCAGCTCGTTCCTGGGGGGAATTGGGCTTTTGCCGCTGCCCGGATACCGCCCTGGTGGCCAAGGCTATGCTCCACAAGTGGGAGGAGCCGGTGCTGGCGGGACAGGGGGGCAGCGGCGCCGTATTCTTCGGGGGCTGCACCCTGGGCTGCCGCTACTGCCAGAACGCCGCCATCAGCCGGGGTGCTGTGGGAAAGGCCATGGACAGGGAAGAGCTTCGGCGGCTCTTTGAAAGCCTCATTGCCCAGGGGTGGAGAACATCGACCTGGTGACCCCCACCCAGTACCTGCCCACGATTTTACCGGCACTTACGCCCAAGCTTTCCGTACCGGTGGTGTATAACTCCGGGGGCTACGAGCGCCCGGAGGTGCTGGAAGCCCTTGCCGGGGCGGTGGACATCTTCCTGCCGGATATGAAATATGCCGATTCCGCCCTGGCTCAGGCGCTGTCCGGGGCAAAGGACTATTTCCCTGTGGCTGCCGCCGCCATCCGAAAAATGGTGGAAATCACAGGCTCTGTGGAATTTTCCGGGGAAAAGGTGAAAAAAGGCACCATCATCCGCCACCTGATTCTGCCGGGACACATTGAAAATTCCCTGAAGGTGCTGGACTGGATCGGGGAGACCTTTGCTCCGGGGCAGGTGCTGGTGAGCCTTATGCGCCAGTACACCCCCATGCCCGGACTTCAGCCTCCCTTTGACCGGCAAATCACCCAGCAGGAGTATGAGGCGGTGCTCAGCTGGATGTATCTCAATGATTTGGAGGGCTTTACCCAGGAGGAAGCCGCCGCTGACCGGGGCTTCATCCCGGATTTTCTGACAGATCATTAAAGAAGCGTAATGAAGTGCCGGTTGGCGTAGCCTACCACACCTTCCCGGCGCACCACATACCAATCCCGGTATTCGTTCAGCACCTCGATTAAGGTACCCTTGGGCATTTGCAGCAGCACCGGGAAGTTTACCCCCGGGCCGCCCCGGAGATTGAGGGGCGACTGGCGGGTGGATACCACGGCCTTCTCCGCCGGACGGGGAGTAAGCAGGGGCAATCCAAAATACTGAGTCACCGCCCGGCAGAGGGCCAGGGCGATTTTCTCCAGATTTCCGGTGAGCCACATAGCATCCTCCCGGTTGTCGTGGTAGCCCAGCTCGATGAGGGCGGAAGGGGCTCTTGTCTGCCGCAGCTCCCCGATGGAGGTGGAGGCCCGGGTCTGGACCTTCTGGGGCAGGGGATAGATGGGCTTCAGGTTATCCACCACCAGCTGGGCCATGGCGTAGCCCCACCGGGAGCCGGGATAGTAGTAGGCGTCAATCCCCCGCAGCTGCCCGGAAAGGCTCTCCGGGGCGGCGTTGGAGTGAAGGGCCAGATGAAAGTCGTAATTTCCGGCGTTGGACTGGCGGATGGAGGCCACGGCGCTGCCGCCCGGGTCGTTCCGGGTTACATTGATTCCTGAGGCGGTAAGGTATGGCTCCATCCGGTCTGCCAGCTGATTCATCCAATATTGCTCGCTGCCCTCCGTCACGTAGAGATTGGCCTTCTGGGTGGAGGGACTTAAAAACAAATAGGGCATAATGCTCCCCCTTTCTTCCTTCCCATGGTATGCCATGGGAAATTTTTTGTGCTTGACAAACTGGGTCGGGTCGTGTATTGTTGTATTAGATAGTTAATACAATAATACAGAAAGGAGTGGTCTTGTGGAATGGAGCTTTCAGGACGGGCTGCCCATCTGGCAGCAGCTGTATGAGATTCTCCGGCGGGAAATCGCCATCGGCGGGTATGCACCGGGGAGCAAAATGCCCACGGTCCGGGAGCTGGCGGCCCAGGCCGGGGTCAACCCCAACACCATGCAGCGGGCACTTTCCCAGCTGGAAAGCGACAATCTGGTCATTACCAACCGCACCGCCGGAAGAACCGTTACGGAAGACAGAGAAATTCTGGAGAATGTGCGCCGGGAGCTGGCCCAGCGCCAGGTGCAGACCTATTTGCAGCAAATGGCCCTGCTGGGCTACACCGCCGGAGAGGCCGCCCAGCTGCTGATTCAAAATAAGGAGGAAACCTCATGAATGACTTTATCATTGAGTGCCGGGGGCTGACCAAGAACTACGGCACCAAAACCGCCCTGGAGCAGGTGGAGTTTTCCATCGGCCGGGGACGGATTGTAGGCCTGCTGGGCCCCAACGGCTCGGGAAAAACCACCCTCATCAAGCTCCTGTGCGGTCTGTTGCAGCCCACCTCCGGGGAGCTGCTGATTGACGGCCACGCCCCCGGTGCCTACACCAAGGGACAGGTGAGCTACCTGCCGGATCGGATGTACGTTGCAGACTGGATGAAGGTGCGGGACCTTATGGGATTTTTCCGGGACTTTTACCAGGACTTTGACGCAGCCAAGGCTTCGGAAATGTGCCAGCGGCTGGGCATCCAGGAAAAAGACCGGATCAAGGCCATGTCCAAGGGCACCAAGGAGAAGCTCCAGCTGGCTCTGGTCATGAGCCGGAAGGCCCAGCTGTACCTGCTGGATGAGCCCATCGCCGGGGTGGACCCGGCAGCCCGGGACTACATTATGAATACCATTCTCACCAACTACAACGAAAACGGCACGGTGCTTATCTCCACCCACCTGATCGGGGATGTGGAGCGGGTGCTGGACGAGGCCATGTTCCTGAAAAACGGACGGATGGTGCGCCATCAGAATGTGGATGACCTCCGTCAGCAGGAGGGCAAGAGCGTAGACGCCCTGTTCCGGGAGATTTTCCGGGCGGAACCCTTTGGAGGTGAAAATCATGGTTTTTAAGCTTCTGAAATACGATTTCAAGTCCATGCTCCGGGTATTTATCCCACTGTGGCTGGCCCTTCTGGCGGTGTCTGCCATCAATCACTTCTCTGTGTCCGCCACCTCCTCCTATGCCGACAGTCTGATATGGGACATGAAGGCAATTGCCATGCTGGTATTCTTCGGCCTGATTATCGCCGCCGGGGTGCTGACGGCAGTTCTGGTGATTCAGCGGTTCTACCTGGGACTTCTGAAGGATGAAGGGTATCTGATGTTCACTCTGCCGGTAAAGCCCTGGCAGCTCCTCACCTCCAAGGTGGTCTCCGCCCTGGTGGTGTGTGCCCTCAGTTTGGGGGTGGGCGTTCTCTCCGTTATGATTCTGGGCTATCAGATGGAGGACTACCAGCGTATGTTCTCCGGGCTGGGCACCACAATCCAAACCTATCCTGAGTCCTTCATCGCCCTGTTGGTTCTGGGGCTTGCCTATGCCTTTGCCGCCATTACCCAGATTTATGTGTCCCTGGCTCTGGGGCATCTGGCAAACCGCCACCGGATTGCCTGGGCGGTGGGCATCTACATCGCCATCCAGACGGTGCTGTCCTGGGTGTTCACCAACAGCTGGGACCCTCTGCGGGTGATGCTCTGGGGAACCTCCTACCCGGTTTTTCTGGATGTGGGGCGCTTCAACCAGTTCCTGTGGATTATGGCTGGGATATACCTGGTGCTGGGAGGCATTTTCTTCCTGGTAACGGAGCGGATTCTCTCCAAAAAGCTGAATCTGGAGTGATTTTCATGGGGTCGGAAGCCTTCGGGCTTCCGGCCTTTTATGCTTGGGATATTTCTCCGAAAAAAACAGGTAAAATTTTGAAAATATAGGTTGACTTGCCCTATGTTAAGTGGTACAATACGCTTGTATCGATAATCAAGTATCGATATGGCGCCGGGTGTTGCGGACGATGAAGCACGGTGCCTGGATTTCAAATCATCCCGGGGGTGGTGAAATATCCCGGGAATCAAGGAGGACATCTAACTATGGCAATCGAGTTCACTGATGGCAAGTACGTAGATGAGAACGGCAAGGTTACCCTTGACCCCACCGTCTACAAGGACTGGCAGATCGCTGAAGAAGCAGAAAAGACCCTTCCCTCGGTAGACTACTTCCGTGAGAAGCTGGGCCTGCTGCCTGACGAAATCATTCCCTATGGCAAGACCCCCAAGCTGGACTTCATTAAGATCATGAACCGTCTGAAGGACAAGCCCGACGGCAAGTTCATCGAAGTCACCGCTATCACTCCCACCCCCCTGGGCGAAGGCAAGTCCACCGTTTCCCTGGGCCTGGTTGAAGGTCTGGGCAAGATCGGCAAGAACGTAGGCGGCTGCCTGCGTCAGCCCTCCGGCGGCCCCACCATGAACGTGAAGGGCACCGCTGCCGGCGGCGGCAACGCACTGCTGATCCCCATGACCGAGTTCTCTCTGGGCCTCACCGGCGATATCAACGATATTATCAATGCACATAACCTGGCTATGGTAGCCCTGAACGCCCGTATGCAGCACGAGCGTAACTACAACGACGAGCAGCTGGCCAAGCGGGGTCTGAAGCGTCTGGATGTTGACCCCAAGCGTGTGGAAATGGGCTGGGTCATGGACTTCTGCGCTCAGGGCCTGCGGAACATCATCATCGGCATCGGCGGCCCCAAGGACGGCTACCTGATGGAGTCCAAGTTCGGCATCGCCGTTGGCTCCGAGCTGATGGCTATTCTGGCTGTTGCCCGTGACCTGCAGGATCTCCGGGACCGCATCGGCAAGATTGTTGTGGCTTACAGCCGCAGCGGCGAGCCCATCACCACCGAGGATCTGGAAGTGGCCGGCGCCATGACCGCCTGGATGCGCAACACCATCAACCCCACCATGTGCTACACCGTGGAGCATCAGCCCATGCTGATCCACGCCGGTCCTTTTGCCAACATCGCGATCGGCCAGTCCTCCGTTATCGGCGACCGTCTGGCTCTGAAGCTGTTTGACTACCACGTGACCGAGTCCGGCTTCGCTGCCGACATCGGCTTCGAGAAGTTCTGGAACGTCAAGTGCCGTCTGTCCGGCCTGACCCCCAACGTTTCCGTTCTGGTTGCCACCATCCGTGCTCTGAAGATGCACGGCGGCGGACCCACCGTGGTTGCCGGCCGTCCCCTGCCTGTGGAGTACACCCAGGAGAACCTGGAGCTGCTGGAGAAGGGCACCGAGAACCTGTTCCACCATGTTGCCACCATCAAGAAGTCCGGCATCGTGCCCGTGGTGTGCATCAACCAGTTCTACACCGACACCGAGGCCGAAATCGCTCTGCTGCGGAAGCTGTGTGCTGAGCATGGCGTGCGCTGCGCTCTGTCCAACCACTGGAGACTGGGCGGCGAAGGCGCCATCGAGCTGGCTCAGACCGTCGTGGAGGCCTGCGAGGAGAAGAGCGAGATCAAGTTCCTGTATCCCCTGGAGATGCCCCTGCGTCAGCGTGTTGAACTGATTGCCAAGGAAGTTTACGGCGCCGACGGCGTTGACTGGGCTCCTCTGGCTGTGGAGAAGGCCAAGCGCTTCGAGTCCGATCCCAAGTATGCAGATTACTGCACCATGATGGTTAAGACCCATCTGTCCCTGAGCCACGAGCCCTCCTGGAAGGGTGTGCCCAAGGGCTGGCGTCTGCCCATCCGTGACATCCTGGAGTACGGCGGAGCCAAGTTCCTGTGCCCCATGGCCGGTACCATCTCCATGATGCCCGGTACCAGCTCCGATCCTGCATACCGCCGCATTGACGTGGACACCCAGACCGGCAAGGTCTCTGGCCTGTTCTGATTCTTTGTCACCCCCAAGCACAGGCGGCCCCGCCGCCTGTGCTTTTCTTAAAAGCCTCGCAGAGTTTGCCGCTTACAGCGGCAAAGAAAATGAAAATCATTTTCTGCCGGGGCGTGTACCTGGCAGAAAATACCTCTCAGGCTGCAAGTGTGGAATTTGTCCCCGGAGGGGACAAATTATGCGCGCAGCAGACTGAAAACTTTGTCCCAAAACCCCCGGTTTTGGGACAGAGAGAGGCGGCCCCGCCGCCTGTGCTTTTGTTAAGCTACATCCCCTCTGTGGGTTTCATAAATCATAAGGAGAATACATACTATGGACATGACACTGGAATCCTGCCGCAAGTTTGTGGAGGTTCTGGCCTCCAGCGCTCCCGCCCCCGGCGGCGGCGGTGCTGCCGCTCTTGTGGGTGCCATCGGCACCGCCCTGGGCAATATGGTAGGGTCTCTCACTGTGGGCAAGAAGAAGTATGCCGATGTGGAGGCAGAAATCATTGCCCTGAAGGAAAAGTGCGACGCCCTCCAGACCGAGCTTCTGGATCAGGTGGAGGCAGACGACAAGGGCTTTGTGCCCCTGGCCAAGGCCTATGGCATTCCCAAGGACGATCCCAACCGGGACGCCATCCTGGAGGAGGCCACCATCACCGCCTGCGCCGTTCCCATGCACATCATGGAGCTGTGCTGCCAGGCTCTGGAGTACGTGGCTGTATTTGCTGCCAAGGGCAGCCGTCTGGCTGTTTCCGACGCCGGCTGCGCCGCCGTGTGCTGCAAGGCAGGCCTGCAGGCTGCCAGCCTGAATGTGTTTATCAACACCAAGAGCCTGAAAAACCGCACCGTTGCCGAGGAAATGAACGCCAAGGCCAACGGCATGCTGGAAAAGTACTGCGCTCTCGCTGACGAGATTTTTGCCAGCGTGCGGGCAAACTTCAACTGATTTGGGAGGATTTTTAAATCATGGCAAAGTTACTGTTGGGCAAGGAAGTTACCGATGCCCTGAATGCTGACCTGCAGAAGCGCACCGCTGCTCTGCGGGAGAAGGGCGTGGAGCCCACTCTGGCCATCATCCGCTGCGGCGAGGACCCCAGCGACCTGAGCTACGAGCGGGGCGCTACCAAGCGGGCTGAGCTGGTGGGTGTGAAGGTGGTCAACTTCCTGCTTCCCGGAGATGTTTCCAAGGAAGAGCTGCTTAAGACCATCGACAAGATCAACGCCGACGATTCCATCCATGGCGTGCTCATGTTCCGTCCCCTGCCCAAGCACCTGAAGGCCGACCAGAACGAAATCTGCAACCGCCTGGACCCCAAGAAGGACATGGACTGCATGACCCACCTGTCCAATGCCGGCGTGTTCGAGGGCCTCAACGACCTGGGCTACGCCCCCTGCACCCCTGCCGCCTGCATGGAGATTCTGGACTACTACGGCATTGACTGCAAGGGCAAGAACGCCGTGGTCATCGGCCGGAGCCTGGTGGTGGGCAAGCCTGCGGGCATGATGCTCATGGGCAAGAACGCCACCGTCACTACCTGCCACACCCGTACCGTGAACACCGCCGAGATCTGCCGCAACGCTGACATCATCGTGTCCGCTGCCGGTGTGCTTAACTCCCTGAGCAAGGACTTTGTCCGTCCCGGCCAGGTGGTTATCGACGTGTCCATCAACTGGGACCCGGAGAAGCCCAACGCCAAGGGCGGCAAGGGCGGTATTGCCGGCGACGCCAAGTTTGACGAGGTGGAGCCCATCGTAGAGGCCATCACCCCCGTTCCCGGCGGCGTAGGCTCCGTCACCACCAGCGTGCTGATGAAGCATGTGGTGGAGGCTGCGGAAAAGGTATAAAAATGGCGCTGCAAAAACAGCCCGCTGTTTTTGCAGCCCTTTTTTACAAAAACAAATAGGTAAATTCTTACCGATACAAGAATATCAGAAAGGACTGTCAGATTATGAATCTGTTTACTGCTGCGGAAACCGCCAATAACTATGTGACTGCCGGTGTGGCAAAAACCAAGTATTCCATCCCCAAGATGCTGGTGCTGGGCATCCTGGCCGGTCTGCTCATCGGCTTCCCCTCCTGCGTCACGGAGATGGCTACCTTCTCTGTCACCAACACCTCCATGGTGCGGATGATTTCCGGCCTGCTCTTCGCCTTCGGTCTGGGCACCGTGATTCTCACCGGCGCAGAGCTGTTCACCGGCAACACCCTCATCACCATGAGCCTGCTGGATAAGAAGGTTACCCTGCCTGCCATGCTGAAAAACTGGCTGTTCGTTTACATCGGCAACTTCCTGGGCTCCATGCTCCTTAGCGCCATCTGCGCATATTTTGGCTGGCTCAGCGCCGGCAGCAACGCCCTGGCAGTCAGCGCCATGAAGATGGCTGTGGGCAAGATGACCATGCCCTTCCAGAACGCCTTCTTCATGGGTGTGCTGTGCAACATTCTTGTGACCATCGGCGTGCTTATGAGCCTGGCCGGCAAGGACGGCACCAGCCGCTTCATCGGTGCCTGGGTGCCTGTCATGTTCTTCGTCACCTGCGGCTTCAACCACTCCATTGCGGATATGACCTACTGCATGCTGGGCCTGTTCGCCAAGAACGTGACCGCCTACGCCTCCGCCGCTGCCGAGGCCGGTATCGCCCTGGATAGCCTGACCTGGGGCAACTACTTTGTGGGCAACCTGATTCCCGTCACCCTGGGCAACATCCTGGGCGGCGTGGCCGTGGGCGTGACCATGTGGTACGCCTATGTAAGAAAGGCCGCCGGCAAGAAGTAATAAAAAATGCGCCCCCGAGGGGGCGCAATTTTTTTAGCAGCAGCCGCAGCCGCCGTTGTTGTTTACGGTGCCGCCGCAGATGCCGTTGTTGCCGCAGCCGCAGCACAGCAGAAGCAGAATGATGATCCAGCAGAAGTTGCCACCGCACATATTGTTGTTACACATAGAAAATAACCTCCCGGTTGGATATTTACGGCTGATATGCCGCTCATCCCATGTTATTCCCGGGGGTAAAAAATGTGCAGCGGATTACAGACCCCTTCAGAGCTTCTTCTGGGGAAACTTTCATCTTTGCCCCGCGGCGTTGTCCTGTTGAAAAACCGCACCTGTTTGAAGGGCGGAAATTTAAGAATATACAGTCGCAATTTCATAGGGAAACTCTGAATAAATCGTCTGCGGCTGGATAGCGAATCTTTTTTGCCATCCATGCAGAATGAAAAACGGGAAATACATACAGTATTCCGCCGTTTTCCATTCTTTTGTCTGACGAAAAATCTCTCGCTACCAGCTCTTGCCTATTTATTCAGAGCTTCCATAGAAAAACGCTTTACAGAACTCTGAATATATTGTAGACTAAAGACACGGATTTCCCAATCCGGTGCAAAGAAAAAGGGAGGTATATTCATGGCTTATTGTAAAAATTGCGGACAAAGCATCGACGACAAGGCGGTTATCTGCCCTCACTGCGGTGTTTCCCAGGAGACCAGGCCCGATGTGGTTGACGACGGCGGGTTCCTTTGGGGATTGCTGGGCTGTTGTATTCCCATCGTAGGTCTGATTCTGTACCTGGTGTGGAAAAATGAGCGCCCCAGAACCGCAAAAGCAGCCGGAATCGGCGCCCTGGTCAGTGTGTGTATCGGTGTTTTGTACTATGTGGCAGTCATCGCCATCGGCGTAAGCATGTTCAGTCTTGTTTCGTGATTCCCTGGTTGTATAAGTGGCTTCCCATTGTGTTCGGCTGTCATTGCCGTCCTGACCGTTCCTTTTACTGGAAGGGCAGAAAGTTCCCCCTCTGCGCCCGGTGTACCGGAGAGCTGGCGGGAATCTTTGCAGGGATTTTTATATACGCCTTCCACCCCATCCCCCTGTATGCCTGTTTCCTTCTGATGATTCCTCTGGTGATTGACGGCTTTTTGCAGCGGCTCACCGCCTATGAGAGCAAAAACTGGAAACGACTGGCAACAGGCCTGCTTTTCGGGGTAGGGCTGTATGGTTTCTTTGCCTGCACCACAGTCATGGCTTTTTACTTTGGCGGAAGCCTGGTTCGCTGAAAAAATGCGCCCCCTTTTGGGGGCGCATTTCTTTACAGTTCCCGGAGGGCTTCTTCCAGGGCGGTTTTGGAGGCGGTCTTTTCGTCCTTCGTTTTAATGACCCGGGCGGGGCAGCCGGCCACCACCGTGCCTGCGGGGACGTCCGACACCACCACGGCACCGGCTGCCACCACAGCACCCTTGCCGATGCGGCAGCCTTCAATCACCACGGCGTTGGCGCCGATGAGCACATCGTCCTCCACAATCACCGGGGTGGCAGAGGCAGGCTCAATGACCCCTGCCAGCACGGCGCCGGCGCCCACATGGCAGTGATTGCCTACGGTGGCCCGGCCACCCAGGACGGCGCC
>ERZ1643251.1085-NODE-1085-length-32841-cov-9.911609_pt1 | contig 32841 bp, 32 predicted proteins | sample MGYA00579261_ERZ1643251 | MGnify/ENA primary metagenome ERZ1643251 (study PRJEB29033, sample SAMEA4952267) | chicken gut metagenome | biome: Broiler Chicken; feature: Gastrointestinal Tract; material: Caecum | place: Ireland | collected 2018 | study: Broiler... | reverse complement strand
GGGTAACCCCCTGTCTGATGGGGTGCGGCAGTATACCTGGGAGCATGGCCGGGAGTTGGCAACCATTACCAAGGACGGCGCCACCTGGACCAATACCTATAACCAGGACGGTATGAGAATCCGCCGTACCAACGGCACGGTGACCTATGGCTATGTCTACAACGGCAGCCAGCTCAGCCAGATGACCGTAGGCAGCAACACCCTGAACTTCTCCTACGACGCCAATGGCATTCCCCGTCCTACAACGGCACCACCTACTACTACGCCACCAACCTGCAAGGGGATGTGACGGCAATCCTGAACGCTTCGGGAAGCCCGGTGGTTTCCTACACCTATGACACCTGGGGCAAACCCCTCACCGTCACCGGCTCCCTGGCAACCACCCTGGGCACCCACAACCCCCTCCGCTACCGGGGCTATGTCTACGACACCGAGACGGAACTGTACAATGTGGACAATCGGCACGATAGTCCTGAAATCGGTCGGTGGATTAACGCGGACTTACCCCGAACTATTTCGATAAACATTGAAAACTTTACACAATAGAACTTATTTGCCTATTGCTTTAACACCCCAGTCAATATGCATGCTCCAAATAGTAATTGGCCAAAATTGAGTACAACTTAGGCTGCCGTCGCAGCAGTTGGCAGTATTTGCACTGGGGCAATAAACACGAAAAATAAGAGGAATAATTTGCTATAGTATTAACAAAAAAGTTTACCAAGGAGGTTCGTCATGAAAAACATATTCTCCAAAGTTCAAGAGTTATTGCATCAGAAGGCGGATCATCAAGCAAAACTAACCTGATTCCTTATGACAGCACACCTGAAATTAAGAATCGGGATGGGCAGAAGTATCTCTATGTTCGTAAACGGGTAGGAAACTGGTTGACCTCTTCCCATGTGGATGCTTATTCCGATGAGATGAGCTGTATCAGTTACTGCTCCGCAATTCCAGAGAGGCATGGGAACTGCGCAAATATATTCGCCGTGTAGAAAAGGAATTGGCGGCGCTGGGTTATGAAGAAACAGGGATTTTACCTAGAGCGAATCTAAATCTGGGCTTTGTCAGAGTCAATATGAAGGCCAATATTTATGATCAGGCTGTTTTGGAAGGCGTGGCTACTACCTATTCCCCAGAGCGAAACCATTATTGCAAACGGAACTGTCTCCGTAATAAAATCAACGGATGCACAGAAGATCTTGAATCTGAAACATGCCTGGGAGTTCATTCTGAATAAAGATGTGCTCAGTTATGGTACAAATTCTCACATTTTTTGTTATATTGCAAAGAGTGAAAGCGAGGGTTTTTATTCGGATGGCGGGCGAATTCTCGGTGTGCCAGTGACGCTTGGCGGCACCTCCTATGTTGCACTGCTACCTAAACGATTGCATAATATATATCGATGCTATTTTGCACGAAAATGCTGATGATGTAGATATTGCCATTAAGCTGTGCCTCTATTGTATGAGGACGCAGATTTTCAATGACGGAAATAAACGTGCCTCGGTGATTATTGCAAACCATTTCATGATCACCAAGGGCCAGGTCCTGTTGGCGATCACTCAGAATTGTGTTTCAGAATTTACGTGTTTGCCAGCAGCCTATTACGAAGACCGAGACAATGGCGAGATTATGGAATATATGCGGAGCTGCTGTTGGCAGACATTCTGACCCCACAGTTTAGGAGTACATTATGGACGAAACAAGAAACTTGATTCTCATAAAGGGTGAGAATAAAACTTGGCAAATCGAACATTGTTGCTATGACCCGCAGGAACAGCGGTATCATGTAACATTCACCAATGGTCGAACCTACCCTTACAGCTATTCCTCGGTGCAATGGCTGCAAGATCCGGAAGTTCTGAATCCGGAACTCTACCATATCGCTAAGGATGGAAAAACTTTTTATGGAGTCCAATCTATCTATGTGTTTAAGGACTTCGACGAATGGTGGCACTTGGTATTCGACAATGGCAGCGGAAGAACTTTCCGTAAGGGCGAATTACATATAGAAAGATCCTGCCTAGATAGCAAGCATGCCCTGAATAAATTATCCTACTTGCGTGATATTTCTGCTATTAATGAACTTAAGAATGACGACGGCGAAGTGTTGTTAAAAAAGCAGTACGAAAAACTGACTTTTGTTGGCGAGGGTTCAGCACTAGCTTGCTATCTGCACCCGGAATCCAATCCAATACAGACTTTTTCTCCCGGTTCGCTGATTTTTCCTTTTGGGGGCAACACAAGTCAGTTCAAGGCGGTTACCAATGCCCTCAGCAGTCAGATGAGTGTCATTCAAGGGCCTCCCGGAACCGGTAAGACCCAAACTATTTTGAACATTATCGCAAACTTGTTGGTGCGTGGAAAGACCATACAGGTGGTTTCCAACAATAACCCTGCCATACAAAACATTCTGGAGAAGTTATCCTCCCCTAAATACGACCTTGGTTTTCTGATAGCCACTCTGGGAAAACGGGAAAACAAGGAGGCATTCATTCATGGGCAAACCGGAGCATATCCGGATATGACTGCTTGGCAGAAAACTCCGCTGGAACTGCTGACATTGAAAGAACGGGTCGAAAAGCTTTCTCGGGAAGTGGCAGATTGCTTTGGAAAACAGGAACGCCTGGCGGTTGCCAAGCAAGAGGTGGATGCTCTGAAAGTGGAAGCGCAATACTTTAATCAGTATTGCGAAGATTCTGGTTTGCAACGACCCGTCAAAGCACCCAGAAAAGGGTTGAAATCGGAAACGATTTTACACATCCTGCAAGACTGCGAAAACCGCAGTGAGCAGAATCTTCCCCTATCTTTCTGGCACAAGCTGAAAAGCAGCGTCTTCTACGGCGTGTATGAATGGAAGTTCCAAAAAAACGATATTAGTACGATTCTTACATGCCTGCAAAGCCTATTTTACAGGACAAGGCTTACAGAACTAAGCAAAGAGATTTCTTCCCTGCAAGCAGTGTTGGCTGAAGTAAACGTCAAAGAGAAAATGGACCAGTTAACCGAGTTATCCATGGAATATCTGAAAGCGATTCTCTACAGTTGTTACGGCGGCAGGGTATCGCGGCCCATCTTTACTATGGATGCCATTTGGAAAACGCCGTTAAAGATCTTACGGGAGTATCCTGTCATTCTCAGCACTACTTTTTCTTCCAGGAGCTGTTTAAAGGATGCTACATATGATTACCTAATCATGGACGAAGCGTCCCAGGTTGATTTGGCGACTGGTGCCTTGGCGTTGGCTTCTGCAAAATGTGCGGTCATTGTGGGAGATCTGAAACAATTACCTAATGTTATTTCCGAAGACCTACGGAAAAAAAGTGAATCGGTGTTCCAAAGCTACCACTTGCCGGATGGCTATAACTATGCAAATAACAGCTTCCTGAAATCTATCTGTACAGTGCTCCCTGATATTCCGCAGACGCTGCTTAGGGAACACTACCGTTGTCATCCGAAAATCATCGGCTTCTGCAATCAGAAATTCTATCAGAACCAGTTGATTATTATGACGGAGGATCATGACGAGCCGGACGCCCTTTGCGTGTTTCGCACTGCCGAGGGGCAGCACCAGCGGGGAAATATCAACCAGCGGCAGATTGATGTGACCGTGAATGAGGTTTTACCGAGGTTTGTAAGTACCTCACCGGAGGAAATCGGCATCATCGCTCCCTATCGGGACCAGGTGACGGAATTTGCGAAAGTCATCGGGGGTCGCGATGTGGAAGTGGATACCGTTCACAAATTTCAGGGCAGAGAAAAGGATGCCATCGTCATCACAACGGTAGATGATAAAGTGACTGATTTCTCAGACAATCCTTACCTGTTGAATGTGGCTATTTCCCGTGCAAAGAAAAAGCTGTGCCTGGTGGTTTCTGGAAATGAGCAGTCAGCGGACAGTAATATAAAGGATCTGATCGCATATATTAAGTATCACAATTTTACAGTGGTCGACAGCGAACTATATTCCGTCTTTGACCTGCTGTACCAGCAGTATACCCAGCAGCGTCTTGCGTACCTTGCAAAGTATAGACGAGTCTCTCAGTACGATTCCGAGAACCTGATGTATGTAGCCATATGTGATATGCTGCAGAAGATGCCTGACCTGCCGCTGAGTGTGATCTGTCACCAAAAGGTGCATCTGTTAATCCGAGATTACAAAAAGTTAACGGACAAGGAGCGCCGCTATGCGACCCATCCTAACACTCATGTGGATTTCTTAATCTACAACCGAATCACAAAGACACCTGTCCTAGCCATTGAGGTAGATGGATTCCACTTTCACAAAGATGGTACCCGGCAGGCAGAGCGGGATCGTATGAAGTGTAAGATTTTTGAAAAGTATGACATTCCTTTGCTCCGACTCCCAACTAACGGCAGTGGTGAAATTCAAAAAATCAAGGAGTGTTTGTGCCCGATTGTTCAATAGTGGGGACTTAATCGGTACGCCACAGAAAAACGGTCTATTTGTTTGAGTTGTTTTGTTAGTTCCTGTCCGGCAGTATTTGCTGATGCCGCATATCAGAAACGGGATGACGTACCAGAAAACTTGGAGAAATCGGTTTGCCCCATACGCTGACCCATACCACGAAATCAGCGATTGGACAGTCTTGGATGTACTGGACTTGGCCCTCCGGGCTCAGTTTGAAAATAGCCACAAAATCAGAAAAATTGTTATGCGGCAATGAAAAGTTAGGCTGGGCGCAGTTATGATGGGGTATAAATATTCATCTAATCCCTGAATTTCTCTGTTATTTACGTTTATTTTCGCTTTTTTAAGTTAATTTGTTGAGTATTTTCATGTAACTTTATACGAGTGAATGTATGTAAACACAGAAATAAACACAGATCATTTATCCGCAAAAAGTTAGGAATTTTACCTTTTTCGTTTTTTAGACTGTGAAGGGGTTTGGATGAAATTCTGCCCTATCTGAAGTCCAGAATCTCGTCCGCACCCCCATCTTTGGTTTCAATCATCGTTCAACCTCAATCTCACTTTTCTCAAACAACATTCCAGCAATCGCTTGGATATATTCCACAGATATGCCCCCAGGGCTGACCGTATCCATACCAAGGGCATCGGCAAAACCTTTCACGATCCGGTATGCAGCCATCGCATGACCGTTGCTCTTATTGGAATTATCGGCTTCTTGGGCAAATCCCAGCAGCAGATTTCTCTCGCTGGAATAGATCAGTTCCACCAGTTTTGCCCGGTACTCCAAGTCTTCAGAGGACATATCCTTGTTCATCGCCAGATCTCTTGCGTGTTGAGCTTCGTGCTTCAGAAGCGACACACGGAAACTCTCACTTTCAAAGTCCCATGCAGATTTCACACAGTTTATATAACCGTCACCGTCTGCCCATCCACCGGGCCCAATCTCACCAAAAGAGAGGTAATCAATCCAACTCCGGGTAACGAAACCATCAAGTAGTTTCACTGTGTAGTTCCGGATACCATCGGGTAATTCCACATCATATGATACCGTTTCCGTAATTCGCCAGATGTAGGGTCCATAATAGCCGCTGGACTTGCCGCCCATGAAGTGCAGTCCACAGTTCATAAACAATTTCACAAGCTGGTTCTGTTCCATATCGCAAAGAGCGATGCTATTATCCTTGATGCCTAACAGAACCGCCAGTCGATCTCTCAGTTTATTCGCTGCCTGTTCTTGTCCAATGCAGAGGTAAAACGCATCTCGGTAATACTGCTGATAGGCAGTCAGAATGCTGTTTAGCTCTGCGTCAACTTCATAGGTCATGTACTGCTCATGCTCATATACATCCATGAAGCGATTGTAGAGGTTGGTCAGTTCCGGGAACTGCTTTACATAGCTGATGGCACTACGCAGATCACCCTTGATTATATTTCCGTAATATATGTCGCTATTGAAGTGCATCTGGCAGTTTCTCCTAAAATCATTTTTTGTTGCTTGCGCAATCTCTACTTCCGTTGCCGGGGTTGTCCATTTGCCGAACTCCTGGGATTCCTTGGACGGATATACCACCTGATAAAGATCGGGACAGATCTGGGTACATCCACCATGTTTACCTGCCAGTATGCACCCTAAGCGTGGGGCAAGCAACTCATCGACGAGGAAGGCTGCTACGGTAAGCTGGACGGCATTCGGCGCCGCATCACTGTCGGTTACCAGTCCATATTAAACGATTGTAAACAGCCTGTTTTGGACAAAATCACCCTTGGCGGCTGGCCGGGAATTATGTCCATAAGCGTCAAAACTAATAGCGTGTAGAAATCGCCGAATCTGAGATCATCCTATCTTTCAACGTAGCCACTTCCGCGGCAGTATATGTACTTTTTCTGTCTGCTGCGGCCATAATTTGTACCCCTGAAAAGTAGATTTATCCTGGGTTTATTATACCATAAACCCAGGATAAGGTACAGGAAAATATACCGTTTTTCAAAATTTTTGTCAGAATAAATCCTTTGGTTTTCCTTTGCGGATTTCTGTTTTCTGTTCAATACAGAGGTCCTCCATGAGCCAGCGAAAGCTCTGGGAATCCAGCAATTTCAGTTCTGCTTCTGATATGGGCCACTGAAACTTTCCATTGGACAACCGCTTGTACAGAAGGACGTATCCGTCACCCGTCCAGTATAGCGCTTTTATGCGAGCTGTCCGCAGACCGCAGAACTGGCAAAGACTCTCCTCATCCAACTGGCCGCCATACTGCTGCATTACCACGACCGCCAGACCGTCAATTCTAAGACGGAGGTCTGTATAACCGCAAGCTATGTAGTAATTGCGGACTTTGGAAAGATCTATCATAGGGATTGAAGGGCGTGCAACAGCGCCGCAACTGCGTCCATATCTACTCCGGACGGCAAATTCACTACCGCTCCCCGATACTGGATTTCCGGAATGTCTTCCGCAGATGATAGCGGTGCCAACTGTGATGCTGATGCTTCAGCCATCTGTGTACGCAGTTTTCGGAGCCAGTAGTAAAAACTTTTCTCCAAAATCCCGCACTGTCAGCACATCCGCCATCTCTAACCACTCCTTTGGACTTCTCGAAAAACTCACCGTGAGTTTTTCAAGTTTTGGGATATTATCTCATAGTATCATGGGAGATGCCAGGCGGGTGGTTATTAAGCGCTTACATTTTATCTCCCCCTTGTATATCTCTTCGCATTTCTTCGTCAAGAAGCCAATGTGCCCTCCCCGCACCGGTACCAGCGATGAGAGGAGGGCAGATAGATTACCCTTTAGGCGGGCAAGGAGCATTCCCGTAGGAATTTTTCCCGATTTTCTCCGGTAGTCCTGTGAATCAGCAGCTCAGACTGCTGATTGGTGGCAATCCCACAGGCAATACCAACCGCCTACTTTTGTGTGTTGGTTCTGACAGTTGCCTTGAAATTCCCGGTATCTTCCTTTTTATTCGCTCATATAATCCAGTACCTGCTGGTTTAATTCCGACTTTACCACTTGCCAATCAGGAAAAAAGGCATCCATATGCTTGCAAAATTGCTTGTTATGACTTCTTTCCAGAAAATGCACCAGCTCATGGGTCACAATATAAACAAGGCACTTAGGAGTTTTCTTTGCAAGTTGGAGATTTATCCAGATTCTTTTTTCTCTATGTTGCAGGTTCCCCACTTGGTCCGCATGATTTTGATCTTCCACTCAGACGCAGGGACACCTACAATCTGTTCACATTTTTGAATTGCATCCGGCAACTTGTTCATTTGTTGCTCCCGATACCAACCGTTTAAAATGCGTTCGCGCTGTTCCGGTGTGTTTTCAGACCGCACTTGCAGAATCAATTGCCCACTTGAAAGGGATGCCTGATTTCTGATATTCGAGTATTGCACATCGAGATGATAGCACCTTTCCATTCAATCCCGCAGCTGGAAATATAGGTTATTTTATGTAGCCATATCGCTACAAGCAGCCAACTTATTCGCCCATTCTGCTCCTGTGGTTTTGTGTCTTTCCAAAACTGTACTCAAAATGAACTCACGCCACGTTTCTGCCTGTTCACACCGTATAACCTGCCTTTTATCACAAGGTTATTCTCGGGAAAACTGCCATATCTCCACTTGAGAACGTTCCGGAATGGAAGGGGCAGCACCCAGGCGGGACACGGCAATGGCAGAGGCTCGGGCGGCCATGTCCAATGCCTGCTCCACCGGCTTCCCTGCGGAAACCTCCGCCACAAAGTAGCCGGTAAAGGTATCACCTGCGGCGGTGGTGTCCACCACCGGCACCCGGTAGGCCTTCTGGAACACCGTACCCTCCTGACCGATGTAAAGAGAGCCCGCCTCTCCCAGGGTCAGTACCACCGATGCACCGGGGAATTTCCTGTGCAAATGGTCGGCAAGCACTGTTCCATCCCCCTTGGCACCTGTCAGTGACTGAGCCTCTCCCTGATTCAAAAGGAAATAATGGATTTTGTCCAGAGAAATCTCCCGGATTTTTTCATCCATGGGAGACGGGTTCAGCACGATGGTCATGCCCTTTTCATAGGCCAGATCCACAATATAGGGAATCTGGGAAATCTCATTTTGCAGCACCAGCCAGTCTCCGGCGGAGAAGCCCTCCAGAACCTCCCGGACAAATTCCTTCGTGACCATCCGATTGGCTCCTCCATAAAGGAGGATACAGTTGTCCCCGGTGGCATCCCGCTGGATGATGGCGTTGCCGGTGGGGGTATCCGGCAGGCACCGCACCAGCTCATCATGGACACCGGCACTTAAAAGCATTTCCCGGAGGATTCCCCCGTCCTGACCCACCAGTCCTGCGTGGTATACCGGGGCACCGGCCTTACTCAGGGCAACAGACTGGTTCAGACCCTTGCCACCGCAGAAAATTCTCATTTCCCGGGAGGCTATGGTCTCCCCTTTTCGGACAAAATGCTCCACATCATACACGTAATCCAGGTTCAGTGACCCGAAATTCAAAATTTTCATGGTGTTTTTCACTCCCAAAAATCACCCCAGCCTTCAGGATTCCTCCCGGGCTCCCCAGGCCAATGCCCGGCGAAATGCCCCGTCCAGCGGTCTTGCCAGGAAGAAAATCCCCGCCGGGAAGTAAAGAAAGTACCCATAGGGCAAAAGCCAGGTACACACCAGGCCAAACCCCACCACCAATATGACCACAACCGTGGTAAGCAGGTTGGCGAGGGCCAGGCGCACGCCGTTCATCAGGGTCCTGCCCGGGCTGTTCTCAAAGGCGCCTTGCAGCGCGAAGGCATAGGTGGAAGCGGCGATCCACACCGGCACGGAAATTCCAATCATGACCCGCACCGCTGCCGGCAAGGCCGCCCCTGCCTGAAACAAAGCGTAAACATTGCCCCCAATGACCGCCAGGGGTATGAGCAAAAGCACCCAAAGAACGGTGGCTTTTTTGAAGTTCTCCCGGATTGCCCGGAAGTACGCCGGCACATCGCAGCCGCAGCGCTGCCGCATCCAGCTTCTGGCCACCTGGTGCAAAGCCGCCGTGGCAGCCCCGGCCGGTATGACCAAAATTACGCACAGTCCCCACAGGATGGAAATCAGCAGCCCATCCAGCGCAAACGCCAGCCAGCGGCCGGAAGGGGAATTGGGGGCAAACAGGCGCGTCATGCTTTGCTCTCCTCCAGCTTTTCCTCGTTGCTTTGGAGCCATCTGTCCCAAATCCGCTTCATATGCCGCTCCACCGCCTGCATGGCCGCGGGGGCGTCTCTGCGGCAGATGGCATCCACAATGTCCAGATGTTCCCGCATGACCTGACTCTGGTGCCGGGAACGGTTCAGGTTGGTATCCCGGATCTCCCGGATTTCCCCGAAATAGGAATCCACGATTCCCATAAAGATGGTGTTTTCCGAAAGCTCCACCAGACGATAGTGGAAGTAATAGTCCAGGTCGTCCTGCCCCTCTATCTGCTTGTTCCGCAGAACAATGTCCCGCAGTTCTTCTATCTCCTCATCTGTGGCCCGCTGAATCACCAGATCCGCCGCCTTTTGCTCAATGGCGGAACGCATTTCCATGATACTGCGGTAAGAAGATGCCTTGATGGTGCGCAAAGTGGTTTCCATGATTCCACTCTCTCCCGTTTTCACAGGAAGGATGTAGGTGCCGTCCTTGGGCTTCCGGCTGATGACCCCCTGGGCCTTCAACTGGGCCAGGCCTTCCCGGAGCACGCCCCGGCTGATTCCCAGCTGCTTGGCAAAATCCGGCTCGCTGGGCAGCTTGTCTCCTTCCCGGAGCTGTCCGCTTTCAATCATCTGCATGATCTGTTCTGCCACCTGCTCCGAACGGCACTTGCTTTCCAATGGATGAAAATTCTTCACTTTGTTCCCTCCTTACTACAAATTTCCCATTTTTTACCATAGAAATATTATAAGCGAACCTACAGGGATTCGCAAGCTTTTTCTGCGCAGCATCGGGAGAAACTGCGCAGAAAAGTTCGCTTTTTATTAACCTACCGTCACCTGCAGATACTTGCTGCGGATGGTAAGATTGCCACCTTCGGGGAACAGAGGGATTCTGTCCTCCTTCACGATGCTGCCGTCGTCCACCGTTTCAAACACGGTTTCCCCGTCAATCTTCAGCACGATGGTGACCTCTGTGTCGTCCTCGTTGTTGGTCAGGGAGAACTCAATCTCATGCTCCTGGCCGTCTGCCACATTCCAGTCAATGAAGCCGAAGGCATCGTCATGACCGGCCCGGCCGATGGCTACCTGCTTCATATCGCCCCAGGCGGTCAGGCTGTAGCCGGTCTGTCCATCCTCCCAGCCGGGGGCCAGCAGGCTGGAACGGGCCAGAATCATCAGCTCTGAATCCCACCAGGTTCCTTCTTCCTCGGACAAATCCGTGGGAATGTTCTCCAGCTTCAGGGTGAAGCGATAGGTGACATTTTTGGCTTCCTCTTTCAGCATCAGGGTGGAGAAATCTCCCATGTAGCCGTTGTCGAAAAGGATGTGGTCATCTTCCACATACACATCGCCGCCGTCATCCTCCCACACATCCTGGGAGAAGTAGTCGGAGAGCACAATGGTCTTGGTTTCATTGCTGTCTGCCTCAGGCTCGGTGGTTTCGGGAGCCTGGGTGGTTTCCGTGGGCTGGGTAGCCTCCGTGGTGGGCTGGGTGGTAGTCTGGGTGGGCTGCTGGGAGCCGCAGGCGGAAAGGAGCAGTGCGGCCAGCAATGCGGTTGCCATGGCAAGTGTCATTTTCTTTTTCATGTTTTATTCCTCCTGTTTATTATAATTCCCGGTTGGGAATTAGCTTCTCATATTCGCCTGTTTCTCTTACATGCAAATCCCGGAAGGCACCTGTCCCCGGGCATTCCTGGGCAAAGCCCACCATGCCGTAAGGACTGATGGTTTCCACAGCCTGGGAAAGCACCAATTCTCCGTCCACCAACAGGGTTATGCAGTTTCCTTCTGCCGCCACCGTCACATGGTAGCTTCTGCCCGCCTCCCAGGGGAAGTCCACAAGCGTTTCCTCTGTGTCCCCATGGTTATGGCACCGCAGTCCAACCTTCCCCGGCGCCAGGAATCCGGCGGCGGTGTACCGACAGGCTCCTGCTGCCCGGAGCATCAGACAGCTGCCTTCCGCTGCCAGAATGTCCGTGGAGAGGGTCACATCCCCGGCGTAATAATTTCCGGTGTAGGCCTGGGCGGGAACCTCCGTCCGGCAGTGGAGCCACCCGGCCTGGGCAGACCACTTGCCCTCGTTCAGGGAGAAGGGTGTCTGCTGCAAAAATTCCTCCCGGCACAAAAGGGTGGAGATGCTGTACTCCGGCTTGCCTGTGACCGTCAGTTCCTGCAAATGAAGCACTGCCATGACCCGCCCGGCGGTGCCTGCCGCCGCTTCCACATGGAAGCCCAGCTGGCTGATGCAGTCCCCCCAGGTATGGGGAATCCGGAACCGGAGCTGGGTTTTCTTGCCGTGCTCCAACACCACCGGCTGTCCCTCCAGCCGTTCCTTCCGAACCGCCGTCAGCACATAGGGTCGCACCACAATCTCCCCCTCCAGAATCATCTCCGGAGTCAGGGTTACGGTCAGGGTCTGGCCGGAGTAGACCGTGGGGGAAAACACCGGCTTATACCGCTCATCGTCAAAATCCTCCCGGCGGTAGAAGGGCTTATAGTACACATCGCAACTGTCCTCCGGCAAAATCCGGTCCACAATCACCCCCAGCCCTTCCGGCTCAGGCTTCAGGGCATACCGCAATGTATTGCTCAGCCGCAGGCCGTGGGTAGAGCCGGGGAGGGCAAAGTCCATCAGCAGCTCTCCCCCTCTGGGCAGCCGCACCTGCCCGTCCGGATCCAGGCCCCGGGTAATCCGGCTGACCTGGTAAAGGAACTTGGCGTAGGTGGGTACATCCAGAATGTTCAGGTACCCGGAAATACCGGACAGCACAATAAAGTCGTTGATGGGCTCCCGGTAGTGGGCAGGGATTCCCCCAAGGCCCTGGTACACCCCCAGGATGGTACCCACATTGCCTGCGTTGCAGTCCGTATCCCAGCCGCACATGGTGGCAATCTCCACCGTCCGGGAGAAATCCCCTTCGCCGTAGAGCATAGCCAGCACGCACACGCCGGCGTTGGGAATGATGTGGCACACCCCGGGGTACTTGTCATAGCCCCAGTTCTCTATCAGGTAGGTCATGCACTTCCGGTAATCCTCCGGATTCTCCCGGTAAAAATCCCAGACAGCCCGGACGACCTGGGCATAGGTACTATCCTGAGGAATTTCTTTCAGTCCGGCTTCCAGAATTTCCTCCACGCTTTTTGCCTCATAGGCCGAAGCAATGCAGGCTGCAATAAAGGCCGCACCGTACAGGCCGTTTCCGTCATGGGACACGCTGGCGGCAGTCATAGCCAGCTCCGCCGCCCTGTGGGGGTCACCCAGGGCAATCAGGCCCCAGGTGTCAATGAAAATCTGACCGCCAATCTGCTCCGCCAGCACAATGCCGTTCTGGGCAATGCTCCCCGACTGGGGAGCCGGGATGCCCCGCTTCAGATTCAGGTAGGCGGTATGTTCCGTAGAGACACCCTCGCCGCCCCACCAGTAAAGGCCGATGCCGTTTCTGGCATAGTTCAGCCACGCCTCCCCCACAGCCTGGGGAGTGAGGGGCTTATGCAGGCCGTTGTCCAGGTATCCCCGCAGGAAGTACACAGGGCCGTTCACATCGTCATCGGCAGCAAAGTTCTTGTAGTTCTTCACATAGCCCCGGATGTCCCCATAGTACTTTGCAATCCGTTCAAAATCCCAGGCGGCGGGCTCCACAGGAGCCCCCAGCCGGATGCCGATGTTCATTCCCAGAAAACCGGCATAAATCCGCTCCAGCATATCTTTCATAGCCACAGCCTCAGCAAATCAGGTCTGCCAAATCCTTTGCCACCTGGCGGATGGTCAGACCCTTGGTAAACTGGAGGCAGGTGCCGGAGGGGTAGCCCGTCCGCTCAATCCACCCCTCAGGGATGGCAGAAGCTCCCAGCTGGGCACCCCGGAGCGCCCCGATGATGGCGCCGATGGTGTCCGCATCGCGGCCGAAGTTGGCAGCCAGGATAATGCCCTTCCGGAAGTCGCCCTTGCTCAGCAGGAACAGGGCAAAGGCCTGGGGAATGGCCTCCTCCACCGCCGCTTTGTACCGGGTGCAGTAATCGTCATGCAGCGCCATCCAGGCACCGCAGAAATCCGTCTGTGCCTGCTTCACCAGCTCCAGCATATGCACCATGTTGTCATACAGCCAGCTGTCCTTGGGAATACAGTCCATGGCGGCCTGCACAATCTCCTCATCGGTGCCGCTGACCATAGCCGTGGCCACAGCCGCCGCCACCGCCTGGGCAGCCCATACGCCGCTGCGGTAGTGGCTCACCTCCGCATCCCGCTTTGCCAGCTCCTTTGCCCGCTCCACATCACCGGCGCAGACAATGCCCACAGGGGAAATCCGCATGCAGGCGCCGTCGCTGAAGGAGTAGACGCAACGCTTGCCCGATTCGGGAGGCATAATCCCCCGCTTCAGATTCTCCGCCGCCTCGATTTCACTGTTGCCGCCCCGGGGGAAGTCGTCCTGCGCTGCAATGTAGGTAAGCCACCCCTTTGCCAGCTGCTCATAGGTGGGGTCGCCCCGGTGGTCAATGAGCATCTTGGCGGTAAACAGGGCAAACTCCGTATCGTCGGTACTCCAGCACTTTCCCTTGTCAAAGGTGAGAATCATGCCGTAGTTCTGATGGTTTTCCGGCACCCGCCCTGCATCGCCGAAGCTGTCGCCGATGGCAAGGCCTGCCAAAGCACCCAGGGCCTTTTCCATGGCCAGCTCAGGATTTTTTACCAAATCGTTTCTTGTTAGCATCCTTTACACCTCTTATTTCACCGCTTGGGCATTCTTCTCCAAAGACTGGGAAAGAAGCCACTCATACACATCCGGCCGTCCGTATACCGTGGTCCATACATCATGGGAAAGGGTGGGAAACACCGTCAGCTTGTAGTACCGGTGGTTCTTTTCTTCCAGCACCGGCAGGATTTTATTGATGTTGTCAAAGGAAACCGTGTCATCCTTCACCCCATGGAACATCCAGATGGGCATATCGGCAATGGTTTCAAACTCATAGGTGTTGGTCCGTCCGCAGACCACCGCAATGGCTGCGAAGGTGTCCGGCATAGCCAGGGCCAGCTTCCAGGTGCACCGGCCGCCCATGGAAAGGCCCGTCAGGTACATCCGGTTGGTGTCGATGTTGTATTTTTCCGTCATCTCCGGCACAAACTGGGCAAGCCGCTCCACTTCCACATTGGTGTCAGCCCAGTGGGAGCCCTCCGGGCACTGGGGGGCAATCATAATGGCATCCACCTTGCCTCCCTCTGTCAGGTACTTGGGCATACCGTACCGGGTGAGCATATCCAGGTCGCTGCCGATTTCCCCGATGCCGTGGAAGAAATAAATCACCGGCCACTTCGTCTCCGTGTCCGCAGGGTCATAGCCCTCCGGCAGATACAGAAGGTAGTTGTAGTACTGGCTTTCCCCGTAAACCTGCTGCACCGGGTTCTCCTGAGGGGCTTCCAGGGTGCGGTAATCGTCATAGATGCCGGAAAGCACTTCCATGGAACGCTTTCCCCGAATCCAGGTGTAATTGATTTCGCTGATGCGGCTGGCGTTTTCCGCCAGACCCCCTACGATTTCGTCGAATTCCTTTTTGGTGGGGATGTTTCCGTCCTGGGGAAACAGGGCACCAAAATAGTCCGTCATTTCCGGTTCCTCCTTACTCTGGGTGGGTTCCGTGGATTGGGTGGGCTGAGTGGTGGGCTCCGTTGTGGGCTCCGTGGTGGTCACCTGGGGCGGCTGGCCGGCGCAGCCGAAGCTGCCCAGCACCAGGCATCCCAGAAGAAACAATGCCAAAGCTCTTTTTCTCATGGCAATCTCCTTACATTCCCAGCTTTTCCCGCTTTTCGTGGATTTGCTTGTTTACCGCCTCTTCCCAGGCCTCAATGCCGTAGGCGTTTACCTTGTCCACAGCCTCCGCATACCGGGCCCGGCACTCCTCCTCGGTCGGTGCCATAATGATGTTGTTAATCAAATCCTTCACCACAGCGGCGCATCTGGCGCTGGCAATGGCTTCCGGGGTTTCCGACTGCATCACAAGATCCAGCTCCGACAAGTCAGAATAGAAGGTTCCCTTCCAATCCTCATGCCAGTTGAATTCCGGATCCTGGCGGATGATGGCATCCCGCTCGTCCGTACCGCCCTCAGAGGAGAAGTAGGGAGCAAACCGGGCAAAGGCAGACTGCCCGTCAGTGGTATAGGTAGGCAGATTGATGACGCTGTAAAGGGCACGGATACCCCGCTTCAGGTCATACTCCTCGTTGCTCTTCTTCTCGGCAATCTCCGGCGTAATGTCCCGGATGCCCTCCTCATTCACATAGTAGTCCTCGCCCTCGATGCCCCAGCCGTGGAGGATGCTGCCCTCGTCAGAGTACAGATACTCCAGCAGTCGACAGATTCTTGCCTTGTAGGGGCTGGAATTGAGCATTACGAAAGCGCCTGCGCCGGTGTAGGCGGCGTTGTACTGGTAAACCTGCTCCACGCCGTCCGCCATCACCTTCTGAGGAATATAGGACTGGGGCATATTGTTGCCTGCCAGATTCTTGTTGGCTTCATAGGCCGGGTAGAAGCTGCCGATGAAGGAGAACACCTTGGCCTTGTTCATCTGCCGGATAAACTGGTCGTAGGACTGCACCGGAGCTTCTTCGTAAATATAGCCCTCCCGATACAGCTCATTGAGGAACAGCAGCCAGTCCAGAGCCTTTTCCGCCTTCAGACCGTAGGTGTAGTTCTCCCCGTCATCGGTCACATACAGGCCGCCCTTGTAAGTACACTTGTAGCCGTACATGGACAGTCCTGCCCACAGGATGTCGCCGGCGGAGTCCTTGTCGTAGCTCATGGCGTACATATTCTCATCGTCGCCATACTCTGCCAGGAAAGCATCCAGGGCTGCCTTATACTCGTCAAAGCTGGTGATTTTCTTGCCGTAAACCTCATTAACCATGGGGTACTGGACATACAGGGTGCTGTGCCAGGGCAGCTCGTCCTGGGCCCGGTTGGGGTCGGTGGCATCCTCCGGATGCTTCTCACCGGGACGGAGCAGGTCGTTGTTCTCCGTCAGGTACAGAAGCTGCCCTTCCTCGTTGGAGAACAGGTCCACCAGCTTGCTGTTCATTTCATATACCGTAGGCGCCCACTTCTGCAGCAGGGGCTTCAAGTCCACCAGATCCCCGGAGGCCAGATAGTCATAGAAGGTGGCGTCCCGATTCATTACGATCACATCCGGGTACTCCTTACTGGCCAGCAGCATTTGCAGCCGGTCGGTATCGATGCCCACCAGCTCAATGGTGGTGCCGGTTCTTTCTGCAATTTCCTTCAGAATGGGGCTGTCGGAGGCCGCAGGCTCCGTCAGATCCGCCACCATGATGCGGATGGTAATGGGGTTCTGCCGGTCCATTTCCAGCAGCTCCTCAAAGGTCATATCATCCTGCCCGGGATAGGTTGCTTCTTCCACGGTTTTCTGGGTTTTGCATCCGGTCATACTCAGCAGCATCATCACGCCGAGACCAAAACAAACCAGCCTGCGCCACATTTTTTTCATTGTTTTTTCCTCCATTCTTTGTTCCGGCTCAGCCTTTCATGGAGCCGATCATCATGCCTTTCATAAAGTGCTTTTGCAGGAAGGGATATACCATCACAATGGGAACCACCGTACAGATGGTAATAGCCATCCGCAGGGATACGGGGTCTGCCATGGATGCATCGCCGTGGAAGATTTCAAACATCTCCGCCCGGTCAATCATCTGGCTGCCCTCTGCCTTTTTGATGATTTCCATCACAATGTACTGTAAGGACCTGAGGTTTTTATCCACCGTGTAGTACAGGGTGTCCCGGTAGGAATTCCACTGGGCCACCGCAGAGAACAGGGTGATGGTGGCGATAATGGGCTTGGACACCGGCAGCAGCACCCGCCAGTAGATGGCAAACTCTCCGGCTCCGTCGATTCTGGCGGCTTCCAGCAGCTCGCCAGGGATAGAGCGGAAGTAGGTACGGAACAAGGTGACATACCACAGGTTGATGATGGTTGGGATGATGTAAACCAGGAAGTTGTCATACAGCCCCAGGTTCAGGTACAGAAGATAGGTGGGAATCAGGCCGCCGCCGCCAAAGAACATGGCAAAGAAGAAAAATCCCTTCAGAGGCTTATACAGCACAAACTCGTTTCTTGTAAACACATAGGCAAACATGGAGCAGCCGAACACCGTCAAAACCGTTCCCAGCACCGTCCGGGACACGCTGATCCACAGAGCCTGAAGAAGAGATGGGTCGCTGAAAATGATTTTGTAGCTTTCCAGAGAAAGCACCCGGGGATACAGCCAGATGCCGCCCAGCTGGCTGTCATTGGGGTCATTCAGAGAGATCGCCAGCACATACACAAAAGGATAGAGCATGGAAAGGGCGATTAGTAGAAGAATCAGATTGTTGACCGCATCGAAGATCCGCTCTCCAAGGCCTACGCGAATGGTATTTCTGTTTCGTTTCAAGGCCGCTCCTCCTTTACCACAAAGAATAGTCCGTTGTCTTTTGGGACAGCTTGTTGGTCAGCCACACCAGGATGAATCCAATCACCGTCTGCAGCAGGCTGATGGCGGTGGAGTAGGAATACATACCCATGGAAATACCCATCTTATACACATAGGTTTCAATGACTTCCGCCACATTGGCCGTCACGGAATTGCCCAGCATATAGGAAGCATCGAAGCTGGCAGCAAAGATGCCGGACATGTTGAGAATCCAGAGGACAACCACCGTGGGCAGCAGGTTGGGAATGGTGATGTACCAGATTTTCCGGAATCGTCCGCAGCCGTCCAGGGAGGCCGCCTCATACTGGGTTTCGTCAATGGCAGCCAGGGCAGCCAGATACAGGATAGCGTCCCAGCCCACTTCCTTCCAGGCCCGGATCAGAGTCACCAGCAGCCAGAAAAGGGAGGGCTCCTGCCAGAACTTGATGGCAGAATCTGCAATGCCGGTGCTGAGCAGCGCCTCATTTACCGGCCCTTTGGTTCCCAGCAGCTCCAAAAATACATTGGATACCACCACAAAGGAAATAAAGTGGGGCAGGTAGGTAAGGGTCTGGACGCTGCCTTTGAAATGCTTGTTCCGCACCTCATTGATCATAAGCGCCAGAAGCAGAGGCAGAATACTGTGGGCCACAATATTCATGGCACTCATGGCCACGGTGTTCCGCAGAATCATGCCCACATCCGGGTCGGAGAAAAACTGCTTGAAGTAGTAAAGCCCGACAAACTCGCTTCCCAGAATCCCCTTGGAGGGGCTGTAACGAAAAAACGCCATCAGCCAGCCGTACAGGGGGCCATAGTAAAATACAGCTACCAGAATCACGCAGGGCAGCGCCATGAGAAACAGGGCTCGCTGCCGGGCTATGGTTTGCAGCCAACCGCCCCGGAGGCGGCTTCCCGGTTTGTTTTTCAGCTGTTTTCCGGTATTATGTTCCATTGTCTGTCCCTCTTTCTGTAAACAGCTCCTCTACCGGCAGGGTAATGAGAGGTGCATGCTGCTGTGCTCCGTACACATCCCGGTCTCCAATGGTGCCGGAGGAAATTTCCCGGTTATAGGTCACCTTGATTCCCCAGGCCTGGTCAAAATAAACCACCTCGGTAATGTCCTCTGGGGTCAGGTGGTAAAGCCCCGCAATCCGCTCCCGGCTCAGGAAGTTCTTCTCCTTCACCAGGCGGTACATTTCCTCCGAGTCAAACAGTACATCCAGGGTAATGGAAAAAGGCCCGGCGTTTTTACTGCGTACTACCTTTGCAATGTCCATAAGTGTTTTCATCTTTTTCACCTCGGCAATTCCATACACTGTACAGGGAAGGGCTCCTTCGGGTCCGGTATCTCCATAAGATGATACACGGAGAACCGATACACAGGGCCGAAAGGCACATCACTGGGGGCAAAGGGGAAGGCCAGGTTTCCCGCCGTGGATTTTCTCCCGGGGTAGCCGTAGTGGAGCAGGGTGGAACGCATGGAGGCACAAACCGTGTTGGCGATTTCCTGGGTCTTTCCGATGGCCTCAAACATCACGCAGATTTCATGCCCCGCCACAGGATCTGGCTCTGTCTTTCCCATAATGCCGTTGATTCCGTAGTTGTAATAGTTCATCTGATAGCTGCCCGGCTCCAGGGTGTGAAGCTGCCGGGCAACGCTTTCCTTCACCTTTTCCTCCACCGCCTCAATCTGGGAGATAAGCAGAGGGTCCCGGACGGCGCTGACCACAAAGGTGCGGTATGCCACCTTCTGGGCACCTTCCAGCTTGATGTAATACTTGTCCGCCTTTTCATACCGGCTGCCGTATACCGACACCACACCGGGTCTGTCCTGCTGGAAGCGGCACTGGGTCAGATCCAGCACAAAGCCGGGGCCATGGAGAACGCAAGGGTTTTCCTTTTCATAGAAGGTATGGGCGGCAACGGTGGTGGTGGTGCAGAGCCTTTCCGGGTTCATGGACTCTACCTGGAAGTGGTCCCGGTACATGGTGCCAAGAATGCAGTCCTTGGTGGTTCCCGGCTCGGCACACAGGGCGCCGCACTCCAAAACCTTACCCATGTGGTAGGACAGAGCCGGGTCAAAGCCCTCCCGGATACACACCGCCGCAAAGGTGGAGGGGTCATAGGCCCGTCCGCAAACCACAATGTCTGCCCCGGTATTTAGCGCCTCTATCACCGGCTCATGTCCCATTTGAGCCACAATATCCCCGGTTTTTTCCACCACATCCTCCTTCAATTCCGGAATGTTGGTGCCCATAGGGGCGATTCGTCCCTCATGGATGGCAGATACCACCGCCTCATGGGGAATGTCTGCCTTTACCACCGCAATCTTCGCCCGGAGACCGGCATTCGCCAGAACCTGCTCCAGAATCTCCAGGGTCCACTGCACATGCACATCCGCGCCGGCACCTCCGGCAGAGCCGATGACCACCGGAATCCCTCTGGTCACCCCATGCTCCACAAACATCTGCAAATCCTGATACATTGCCATCCGGCTGACAATGCTACACCCGGCTCCCAGCTTATGAGGGCCGGCATCCGTGGAACCCGCATCTACCACAATGGCGTCCGGCTCCCGGGCAATTCCCCGCAAAAAGGATTCCTCGGGAAATCCGTAACCCAAAATCCCGCAGGGGGACAGAATCTTGATTTCTTCCTTCATTCTTACCTCCGCAGCTGCCCTTCCGGCAGCATCAATCTACGCTTGTTTTCTTTTGTGTTTTTGTTGAACAATTGGATTATATACAGGAAGTTTTCAGATGTCAATACGCGAAAATTTATTCTACCATTTTACCAATATCAACAACGTATTTTTGTGCATTTATTCAATTTTCAAGGACCATTTCCGCACATCCCCGCAACTCCAAGTCCCATTCCCCTCCCCCAGGCAAGCCCGCTCTGGTTAGACAAATACCATCTATCAGAATCCCATTACAGAATCCCCCAGATACCCGCCCCCACCGCCTAAATTCCTGAAACAAAAAGAAAAGGCACCGCCAACTCCATAGGTCAGCAATGCCTTTTCATTTGCAATATCCTCTTTTACCTGCAAACCCATTGTAATTATTCTCTCTTGCTCTCGTCCAAGACTTCTAAACAAATTTGCTTAATATTTTTCACTCGCGGTATCTGTACACTTTTCATTGTCCAGACAGCGAAGGCTATCTGATTTCTCGTTGCCATGGCGTTGCCAATAAAATGAGAATAATTCATATCCTGTAATTTGATTATAGTATACAAAGGATTCTTTTTCAAATTATCATTAATTATTCGTCGTCGGTGTTTACAACCCATATTTTTTTGAGCGGGATCAGCTCTTTGATTTCAGCGTCCATCTGATCGTAGTATCGCAGGAACTCCTGGATAATCTCTTTGTGGGTCCAAAGCTGGATTTCAAAGAACTGCTTGGCTGTCTCGTTGATAACCGACGATTTGAACCCACTCCACGACACCAGCAGGCCATACTCGGCACCGAAATTCTTCATCACACCACCCAGCTGATCCAGGACAATCCGATCCACAGGGGCGTCGGAAGACTTGACCTGAACACAGATTTTGGGGCTTCCAAAACCAAGTGTGCCCGCAGAAGCCAGAATATCCACACCTTTATCAGGCCCAGCCGGGCTTACATAGGTGGTGAATCCCTTTGCGCGGAGAATCGCGTCCACAATTTTCGCCAAGCCATGCCCCTTGGTCTTTTGAATCATCAGGTTAGTGATAACACTCAGTGCCTCATTTTCAATATCCCGTGCTTCTTCATCATCCTGTGGCTCTTGTGGAATAACTTGTTGTGCTTTCTTTCCCTGATTATGGGCTTGGATAACCGCTTTTATTCGCTCTTCCTGCTTAATGCGGCAAATTGTCATAAAAGCCCCAAAAGAATACAGGATATCCTGATCAAAATTTGCGCGTGGAATATCACAGGCAACCCTCTCCACCCGACGTGCGTGGTAATACGGATTTCCATTGTTGGGCAAAAACTCATAATCACCAGTAATCTTGTCGAAATGGATGACAGGCTTGATTTTGCTCGGTAGAACAACAATTTCTCCCTTTTTCATCTCGTGAGCAAAAGGCCACACCTGACTTGCCCAGTTCATCGCTGTTTTGACTTTTACATCCGGGTCATTATCCACAAAATGTAAAGGGGGTGCGGACGAAATCCTGGACTACAGATAGGACAGGAGGGTAAAGAATGTACACACTCGAGGAACGTATGAAAGCTGTAGAGCTCTATATCCAGTCTGGCTGCAGCGAGGGTACAGTCATCCGCACGCTGGGGTATCCATCCCATACTGCACTTAGAAATTGGTATAAGGAGTATCTCGCTGCAGGCCAGCTTCGTGCAGGCAGTGCGCCAAAGCCTCGCTATACACAGGAGCAGAAAGCTGCAGCGGTGGAATACTACGCAACCCATTCCACAACACTGACCCAAGCCTGCCGGGCTTTGGGTTATCCCACCCGTTATGTGTTAAGACGCTGGATCCTGGAAACTCGTCCCGAACTTCTGGAGAAGGAAAGAAAACCTTGCCCAAAGGACGGACATCTGGTAAGATACACACAGGAGCAAAAACAGGAAGCTGTGGAAGCTATGCTGGTTCAGGGAATTCCCGACTATAAGGTCGCTGCCCGGTACGGTGTCAGCAGGGCTGCTCTTTACAATTGGAAGCAGCGGCTTCTGGGAAGGGATAAGGTCGTGCCAATGAAAAAGAAAGCAAATCCTGTTGAACAAAGTCGGGAGAAAGAATCCCTTGAGGCAGAAATTGCGGACTTGCAGCAACAAATACGCCGTCTCCAAATGGAGCGGGATGCACTGGAGAAAGCGGCTGAACTACTAAAAAAAGCAGGAGGCATCAATCTGATTCATCTGAAAAACCCAGAAAAAGCCGAGGTGATTGATGCCCTACGCCCCTTATATCGGCTAAAAGAGCTGCTTCAGCTGTTCCAAATTTCCAAAAGCAGTTATTTTTACAGTGTTCATGCAGCTCAGGAGGACAAGTATAAGGAATTGCGCTGTGAAATCAGGGGTATTTTTCAAGAAAACGCATCATGATATGGGTATCGCCGGATTTATTCTTGTTTGAAGAAGAAAGGAACAACCTTATCTGAAAAGGTTGTTCGCCGTATTATGCGCCAGGAGAAGCTGGAAGTTTATGTTTCTTCCCATAGAAAATACAGTTCTTATAAGGGAGAGATTAGTCCTGAAGTGCCCAATATTCTGCAGCGGAACTTCCACGCTGCGTCCCCAAATCAGAAATGGCTGACCGATTTAACCAAGTTTGCCCTTCCAGCGGGTAAAGTATATCTGTCTCCGGTCATTGACTGCTTTGATGGTATGGTACACAGTTGGACGATTGGCACAAGCCCGAATGCGCAGTTGGTAAACAATATGCTTGAGAAGGCTCTGGCAACTTTACGCCCAGGTGAGCATCCGATTATCCATTCTGATCGGGGATGTCATTACCGATGGCCAGACTGGATTAAACTGGTTCACGATGCTGGACTTATCAAATCTATGTCAAGGAAAGGGTGTTCACCAGACAATTCGGCTTGTGAAGGATTTTTTGGACGGCTAAAAAACGAGATGTACTATGGACGGTCATGGGCTGGTGTGAGCCTTGAACGGTTTATGGAGATTTGGGACAACTACACAATGAAGTGAGGATTAAACTTTCCCTGGGCGGCATGAGCCCATTGGAATTCAGGCAAACTCTTGGATTGATTTGGAATCAGTCCAGAATTTTGTCCGCACCCCCAGATGCGGTGGTTCCGAACAAATCCTACCAGGAGCTGGCGGAACATTATGCCACTGCCATCGTTCCGGCCAGAGTCAGGGCACCCAAAGATAAGGCAGCTGTGGAAGGAACCGTAGGGATCATCTCCACCTTTATTCTGGCGGCTCTGCGGAACCGGCAGTTCCTGTCCTTGCCGGAGCTGAACGAAGCAATTTGGGAGCGTCTTGAGGCGTTTAACAACAAACCTTTTCAGAAGAAAAACGGCAGCAGAGCCAGTCTCTTTGCGGAGGAAAAGCCGTTCCTGCGACCTTTGCCGCCCTATCCATTCGAGCTTGCCACCTGGAAAAAGGCAACCGTTGGTCCCAACTACCATATTTCCGTGGAGCGGATGAACTACTCGGTTCCCTTTGAGTATATCCGCCAGAAGGTGGATGTGCGTTTGACCAGGGCAACCGTGAGGTATTCTACAATGGGAGCCGGATCTGTTCCCATCCCAGGCTGTACGGCAAATTCAACCAGTACAGCACCATTCAGGAGCACATGCCGCCTGACCACCAGAAATATGTGCAGTGGAACGGGGAAAGGTTTATCCGCTGGGCCGGTAAGATTGGCAGCAGCACGGAATGTGCTGTCCATGCCATTCTCAGCAGCTACAAGGTCGAGCAGCAGGGGTATAAATCCTGCCTGGGACTGCTGAAGCTGGCTGACAAATATTCTGCACAGCGGCTCGAGAATGCCTGCAAGCGGGCATTGGCGTTCACCCCCAGACCTTCCCTGAAAAATATCCAGGCCATTCTTGCCTCCGGGCAGGACAAACTCCCCACGGAGCCGGAGCCCACGTCTTCCTCCCAATACGGTTTCACCCGCGGCGCTGACTATTATGACAGGGGGAAAAAGAAATGCTGACAGAGGCAACGATTACAAAGCTGCGTGAAATGCGTCTCAGCGTAATGGCCAATGCTCTGAAAGACCAGCTGGCAGACTCTCAATTCCAGAATATGGCCTTTGAGGACAGGCTGGGGCTGTTGGTGGATGCGGAATGGAATGCCCGTAAAAATAACCATCTGCAAAAGCTGATCCGCCAGGCCAGCTTCTCCGAACCCGGCGCTTGCCTGGAAAATGTGGAATACCTTCCAGACAGGAATCTGAAGCGTGAGGAACTTCTACGGTTTGGTACCTGCGGCTATATTCAGGAGCACCACAACATCATTCTGCTGGGAGCGACAGGGAGCGGCAAGACCTATCTGGCATGCGCGCTTGGAATGGCAGCAGTCAGACAGTTCCTGACAGTCAAGTACATCCGTCTGCCGGATCTGCTGGTGGAGTTTAACATTGCCAGAGGCAACGGAAGCATCCGAAAGCTCCTGGCTCAGTACAAGAAGTACTCGCTTCTGATTATTGACGAATGGCTTCTCTACCCCCTAAAGGAAACAGAAGCCAGAGACCTCCTGGAGATTATGGAGGCCAGGTACAAAAGGGCTTCTACGATCCTGTGTTCCCAGTTTGACATTCCGGGCTGGAGAGAGAAGCTCTCCGATCCGATCCTGGCAGACGCAATCTGTGACCGCATTGTCCATGACGCCTACACCATTGTCATTGGCGGAAAGGAGTCCATGCGGAAGCGGAAAGGCTTGCAGGAAACCTGAGGTAAGAGCCTGCGGCTCACCGGGCTCTGCCCGGATCCGAGGCTTAACGCATTTTGGTTTTCCAGGAGAGTGATTGGGATGGTGCAACAAAAAAGAGAGCGATGCTGACGACATCACTCTCCTGCCAAACCCCATACACGGTGCTCATGTCGCTCCTCAGCGTTGCACTATCCTCCGATATGGCTAAAAGCAAATTAATGATACCAAGCACAGCATAGTCTGTCAATATTCAATCCGAGCGGTGGCACTGCTCAATCTGGGCGGTGCCATTGCTCAATTTCAGCGGAACGACTGCTCAATTCCGCCGGTCGAGGTGATCTCAGGGAGCGGTGTACGCAAATAATAAACCCGCTAAAAGTAGCTGTTGTAGTATGATCCAAATATACATTGGAAGTACCAGCGTCTTCGTAATTTTCAGAACTGCGCTGAAAAAGGATGTCTCCATAAGTAACACTGAATTCTTTTTGCTGAGCCTCTGATATATCAACCATCCCTATAATAGTGTCATAGTAGATGGGAGAATCTTTTAATAAATCATAAACACTAATTATGAAACGCACCCCATTTGTTAGATAGGATACCACAACTGTCTAACAAATGGGGCGCATTCCATTTTGTGAATATCTACTTTCAATTTACAGTTGCATTTCGCATCTCCAAGATACCTTGCTTGTTCTTTACTCTCCCGCCACAGCCAAAGCGCGACACAGGGGGATAAGTTTAGCTTAAATACAATCTGCCTTTCTTCGGCATTCTTCGATAAGACTGGCAGGCGATTTGATCGTCATTGCATCTGAAAACTGAAATAACCAGCCCCAGAATGGCGGGCTGAGTTGAACCCTGACAGCACAAGTGATGGTGTGTTCGCCAGTACGCACCATCTTCACTTCCTGGCCAAATTTATCGTACACTGCACCAATAAGCCCATCATGAAACTCAATGACGACCTCAACCGTCTCACCGCCGTACATTTTAAAGGCTTGCTCCGTGTATTCGGAAACACGATTCCGCAGGGAAACGGCTTTTTCGCAAATATCTTCCTCAATAACCTCCACGGCTTCCATGCGATCCACACGGTAATTGGCAGTTCCGTTGTGGCGGGCGCTGTAAGAAATCAGATAGTAGTTATCCTCATTGAACACAAGCGCAACAGGCTCTACGACATAATGGTGATGATTCCGTCTATAAACCCTGTTGCCGTTCTCATCCAGGTTGTAATAATAGAAAATGACCTTCTTATTATTCTGAATGGCGTGCTCCAGAGTGTCCACATTGTAATAAATGTGTTCATTGCTATGCTTACGAGTATTGAAACACACCATGTTACTTTTTAAGATTTCTGCTCTGTGCGTTCCACCTAAGGAGGCAATCTTATCCACAAGCTCCGCGGTTTTTTTGTCAGTGATAAAGCTGGCCGCCTGAACTGCATCAATCAGAATTTTAAGTTCCGGAACAGAGAAGTTCCGGTCTTCCACATAATAGCACTTATCATGGCCAATCATCATGGACATGATTTCATATCCCTGATCGTTCAGTGCTGCAATATCCCTTGGAAGGGTGCGGCGATCACAGACAATGCCCATATTTCCAAGCTTCGTACAGATCTGCGTAGTAGAGAGAGGATGCTGCTCGTCTGTCTCATGGCGAAGCATATCCAATAATTTCAAAAGCTTGATTTTTCTTTCTATAATTATCCTGCGGCATAATATCTCCCAACTCCAGAGAATATAACTCTATGGAATACTATTTTAGCACTATGTCTGTTAAAACACAACGAAAAAGCGCCGCGTTTCGGCGACTCTTTGATGAATAGGCCAAAAGCAGTCTGATAGTGCAGCCACCCCCTTTAACACAAATCGAAATCACCTTCAGCTCAAAGAGTCGTTGAAATACGACTCTTTTCTTTATATGCTATCTTATATGTTGACACACAACAGAAGTAGAAATAAAATATAGTCAAAGCGAAATAAATATTTCATATATGAAGGAGGGGCATATATGAGGTCAAAAAACCCCGCTAACTTTGGGATTCTTGTTCGATTTATTGACAACTACATAGACAGTCACGGAAGATCTCCCTCCACTCAGGAGATTGCCGATGGCACAGGTCTCTCACCAGCTACAGTTTCCCGCTATCTATCCCATATGCGAGAAAATGGTATGATTGACTATTCCGGTCATCGAAATATCGTCACGAAGCGGAACAGCATCTGTGCAGCTAAAACCAATAGTGTTCCTGTATTGGGAACAGTATCCTGCGGCATACCCAAGTTTGCAGAGGAAAATATAGAGGATTATGTCAAACTTCCGGTGGCCCTGTTCGGAAAAGGTGACTTTTTCCTTTTAAGAGCTTCCGGCAACTCGATGATTGAGGCCGGTATTGATGATGGGGATATGGTCTTGGTGAAACGCCAGGACTACGCACAACCCGGCCAGATCGTTGTTGCTCTGATGGACGAGGAAGCAACGCTCAAGCGTTATTTCCCGGAACCCAAAGCTGGATTGATTAGGTTGCATCCTGAAAACAAGGAACTTGATGATATAATCGTCAAAAGCTGCTTGATCCAAGGCGTTGCAGTGAATGTTATCAAAGGCCTGAGCTGAGGGACAAATCCACTTTTTAATTGGGGTTGGGAGGCATTTCTTTCCTGCACTGTGCGAGCTGATTTGATAACTATGAAGAGAAATGTGACACGAAGGGAGAACCGACGATGTGTAGAAGAAAATCCAAAGCCATGAGTTACATCAGCGCAATGTGCATTGGGCAAAATATGGATCCCGACAAATTATTTGAAAAGTCAAAGCTTCTCCTGAGTGCATACAGAAGAGTATGCTGGGCCTCTTTGGGAACATTGCAAAGGGAAAACAACGATGATTGCTTTATCTGTGATGATGGCATTGGGCAAGCGTTGGAGTATCTATACAAGTATTCTGCCGATATCAATCCCCATGAGTTTGAATGTAATTTGAAGATGCGTTTCGATTCCAGGTGGATTGTCGAACTTTTTGAGGACACCATGATTCAGGTGAAGGAGTTTCCGGAGGGCGGAGAAATCTATTTTGAGATTCTATATAAATTTTATCTAAGTAAATTCAAGTACAGCGAAGCGGATATGCTTGAAGCTCTTAATCTGGAACGCAGCACCTATTACGATCGCAAGAAGGAGGCCATTCTGGTGTTCGGTCTCGCCTTATGGGGAACTGTTCTGCCCAAACTTTCTATGATGCTCCGGCAGGTTGCTGGGAAGGACGACTGAATCCCGACTTTTTTCCGACCTCTTTCCCACATAGTACGGACGATAGCCCGACCAATGTGATACTGAAAACCCGACTTTTATTTGCTACAATATATTTACCGTAGCAAATGAGAAAACATCTGCCAGTTGCTGCGTAAATACAGCAACTGGCAGTTTTAATATGAGGAGGTGAGCGTATTGGAACGGGATTACACGGCGGATCTGAGCTATATAGCAGAACGGATTCGTGAGGCAAGAGAATTGAATGGATGGAGCCAGGAAGAATTCGCAGATCGAGCTGAAATTTCCCGCAGTACGCTCTACCGTATTGAAACCGGAAAGTCGTTTCCTATCGATGTGTTTTTGAAAATACTTGACATCACAGGAGCGGTACCAGCCGAACTGCTGCCTCGGAGACTGCAGGAAAAAGGAAATCTTCCGGCTGGCTATTACCTTCTGAACGCAAAAAATAAAGAGGTTGTAATTAACACAATGATTACCTTAGTTACAGGTCTTCTCATGACACAGTAGTACAGAGATATCAAGTACCACAAAATCTACTCCACCAGACCCTTTTACCGGATCTGGTGGAGTTTTTTGTTATGAATTTGTGATGTGTCAAATTTGACACAGGAAACAGCGAAATTGCTTCAGTTCTGCTCGGGTGTTTTGGAACCTTATCTTATATAATGAAGTCAGTGATTCGGACACCTCTTCGAACCACGATGTTCCTTGAAAATTGAATGAACAGGCAAGTTCGCATATATCCCCGGGCAATGTGTGCGATGATATGAGCACGCCAATGTGGAGTACGCCGCTGAGATCCAGGGGCAGGAACGGAACTTGAGCAAACTGGCAGCAAAAAATACCGGGGTCCGGATTTCGGACCCCGTGTTTGTAGATTCACCTAATGACCATAAGCTGCAGTATGATCATTCGTTGAGTTTATAAACGTACATAAGGGCAATTCCAACAAGGAGGAAACAATTGTGGAAATCAGGGAATCTATTACAGTGCTGGTTCCCAGCGAACTGATTTATCTGTTTGATGTTGACTGTGATCATCTGTTTGTTGTGGCAAGAGAACGGGGAAGAATTGTAGCACGGCCTGCTGAAGAACTTTACGGAAGTAAGGACTGCAGGCATTTGGTACATGCGTGCTGCAACGACTGCTCATCCTGCAAATGCTATGAAGACGGCTTTGATACCTGCCGGTATTACGGAGGAGTAGGGTGATGAAAAAGGAAAAAAACACACAGCTCAGAGGCATTGAGCTTTGTCTTTGTTCGGTCTGTGTCTCTCCCCTATTCCATTCCAGGCATTCAAAAATCTATCGTGCAGATTCACTTCAGGTTCGTATGGAAATGTGTGATTGTTGTCGCACCAAAAGAGGGTACAACTTCATCATTACTCCGAACGATAGATAATGAGGTGCCCAGGATGGATAAAAAGTTTTTTCCAAGAATCTATAGAGGAGATATTTTTTATGTGGATTTCGGCAATCAACCTGGTTCTGTGGCTCATGGCATTCGGCCTGCAATGGTTGTGCAGAACGATACAGGAAACTGGCACTCACCCACATTGATTGTTGCGGCGATTACAACAGAAATAAAGAAACTTCGGCAGCCAACCCACCTTGTAATCGGCGCACGATTTGGCTTGCCCCAAGAGTCAATGCTGCTTCTGGAGCAATTATTCACGATTGACAAAACGATGCTGCTGACCTATGTGGGAACTGCTGACGAACAGTTTTTAGAATCCGTTGATAAGGCCGTTGCCGTGAGTGTGGGCGTTCACCCTACCATATGCAATAATCGCAAAAACAGAAAATAGAAATGTTTCCTATTTCCGGTACTGTGCATAAAAGTACATATCTCTGTAAACAATTGTTTCAGAGGTAAAATCTTCATCTGAAGGAGGAATTTTGATGGAGAATGTAGTCATCGGAAATGCTACCTTCGTTGTTAGCAGAGTGTTTGTTGGCAATCAAACGGTTTCTGATTTGATCCAGAAACGAGTCGAAGCAAATTCCAGCCAAATCTTACCTTTGACAGACTCGCCGTCTGCATCTTATAATGAGGGAGGAAGAAACGCTGGTTTGAGGAGGAACCATGCAAACCAATAACTATCCCTATTCCAACGCCAGAAGAAGCTCCCCATTCCTTCCGCAAGGCAGGTATCCTTCTTATGGCAAAGTCCAGCTATTTGCCTATGCCTATTATCGGCTGTCCCAGGAAGAAGCTGAAAAAACCGAGTCCAGCAGTATCTCCAATCAGAAAAAGATTGTGGAAGCCTACTGCCAACAGCATGGCATCACAATCCTGAAATACTTTGTAGACGATGGTTGGTCCGGCGGTAACTTTGAGCGCCCTGGCTTTCAGGAAATGATGCGAGCCCTGGATTCTGGGAAGGCCAATGTGGTCATCACAAAGGACCTTTCCCGGTTGGGGCGTGATATGAGAGAGTCCAGCTATTATGCTGAGCAGTTTTTTCCCGAGCACCAGGTTCGCTATATTGCCATAGCTGACAATTTTGACTCCGAGACCGAAAATGTGATGGCTCCCTTCCAGTTCGCCATGAACGAGGTCTATCTCCGGGATGGCTCCAGAAAGGTTAAGGATGTTCTTCGGATGAAACGGCAACGGGGTGAATATTGTGCTTGCGCTCCTTATGGATACATGAAGAATCCGCAAAACAAGGATGCTTTGGTACCCAACGAGGACACAGCACATATCGTCCAGCGCATTTTTAAGAGAGCTGCTGCCGGTGATTCTTGTATCAAAATTGCAATGGATCTCAGTGCCGAAGGAATTATGCCTCCGCTAAAGTATCGTGCAACCTGCCGGGATAACTTCTCCCCGGAAGGAGCTGCCAGAGCTTCTGACATTTGGAACCACACAACGGTAAAGCGTATCCTGAAAAACCGGGTTTATCTGGGGGATACCGTATTAGGCAAAACCAGAAAGGTCAGCGTCAAGTCTAAAATCAAGCTCCCTGTTCCTCAACAGGACTGGGCTGTTACCGAAGCTACCCACGAACCGTTGGTAGACGCCGAAACTTTTGAAAAGGCACAAATCAACCTGGGAAAAGCATCAAGAGATTACCGACAATACGACCATGTCAGAAAAAGCATTTTCGGTGGTATCGCCGTTTGTGCTAAGTGCGGCTATTCCCTTTGCTCCTCCGGTACAGTTCACAATGGTGAGCGGGAAAAGTACTGGTTCCTTTCCTGCAACCACACACGAAAGACCCTCACGAACCCCTGCACCGGTGTCAGTATCCGATATACGGATATTTGCGAAATTGTGCGGCAGGACTTGAACAGCCTGATTTCCCTTTCCGACGAAGATATTGATGCCCTTGTAAAAGCTGTTATTGCCCACGAGTGTTCCAAGCGAAATATCGAAAACAAAAAAACACAGCTTGAACGGGCACGGAGCAGGCTGAAGACCATTGATCGGATGATTACCAAGATGTATATGGATAATGCAGAAGGTAAAATCTCCGACGACCGTCTTTCCCGTGTTGTGGGAGATCTGGAAAAGGAAGCCATTACACTCGAAGCAAAAATTACGGAGCTGGACATCGATGACCCAACCGACGAAATCCAGGAGAGCTACGATAGGTTCTTTGCACTGGCGAAGAGATATACCTATATCGAAACTTTGGATCGTGACACACTTGTTACTTTCATTGACCGCATTGAAATCGGAGATAAGGTCCTTCCGAAGGGCTATACGAAGATGCCCAGAAAGCATGGAAGCTATCAGCAGAGCATTCGAATCTTCTACAAGTTCATCGGAGAGATAAAATCCGAGCCAACCCGAGAGTTTTCTCCTGGCGGACAGATTTCGGCAGAATGTCCGTCAGCAGACTAGTTTACTATGTAAAAAGGACACCAAGGGAGGTTGGCGTGAACCTGACGGGCGGCTACAACGGTCACCTGACCTCCCGGGAGGCCGGCTCCGTAGGCGGCCAGATGGTCAAGAAGATGAGTACCGTACGAACTGCGAACTATACCCGTAAAGACAGGACTGCTGTGGGGCATGAGATCAAAGTTCGGTACATAGCGGGGATCATGGTTTGAATTGCTGGATTAAGGAAACTCTGATTAAATCGGCAAGAGCTGGCAGCGTGATATTTTTCGTCAGACAAAAGAATGGAAAACAGTGG
>ERZ1643251.1084-NODE-1084-length-32917-cov-15.289818_pt1 | contig 32917 bp, 35 predicted proteins | sample MGYA00579261_ERZ1643251 | MGnify/ENA primary metagenome ERZ1643251 (study PRJEB29033, sample SAMEA4952267) | chicken gut metagenome | biome: Broiler Chicken; feature: Gastrointestinal Tract; material: Caecum | place: Ireland | collected 2018 | study: Broiler... | reverse complement strand
TTGAAAGTTTCAAAATCCGCACAGCGTGGCGAAAAGACTTTTTCGACACGCTGAGGGAAGTATCCCGCTGCCTTTTTATATGTCCGATCTTTTGCGGCGGGTTATAGAAAACGGGGGTATCATGCAGCAAAAAGAAGCCGGAGAAAAAGCAGAATCGAGCAAATCAGCAGCAAGAAGCTGGAGGACGATTGCCGGCGATTTCAGTCATGCAGAGAGAGGAAAATGGACGATGAAGGTCATCTGTTTCGGCGATTCCAATACCTACGGCTATGACCCACGGGGCTATTTCGGCGGGCGCTATGAGGCGGACAGCCGATGGGTGGACATTCTGGCCGCGGAAACCGGCTGGACGGTCAATAACATGGGGCAGAATGGTCGGGAGATTCCCGAAACAGCCCCTGCGTTTCCATCTGATATCGACCTGCTGATCGTCATGCTGGGAACCAATGATCTGCTCCAGGGGCGAAGTCCGAAACAAGCCGCCGAGGAATTGGAACATTTTCTCTCCGGCATATCCCTGGATCGAAGTAAGATCCTGTTGATCGCACCGCCGCCGATGACCCGGGGAGCGTGGGTGCCCGGTCAGCAGCTGATGGACACATCCCATACCTTTGCCCGGCTCTGCCAGGCTCTGGCGAAGCAGCTGGGCATCCGTTTTGCCGATGCCGGAAAGTGGGACATCCTACTGGCCTATGACGGCGTACACTTCACGGAGCAGGGGCACAAGGCCTTTGCCGCCGGACTTTTGGAGGTGCTTCAATGAAACGAATCTTACCTTTGCTGCTTTGCCTGCTGCTGTCTGGATGCGGTGGAAATGCCGCAGATGGCTCCTACCACCAAATCGCCCAGGAAGAGGCGAAAGAGATGATGGATACCCAGGAGGTCATCATCCTGGATGTGCGGGAGCAGGATGAATACGACAGCGGCCACATTCCCGGAGCTGTTTTGCTGCCGGTAGGCACCATCAACGAAGATACCGCTGCCGAGGTGATCCCGGAAAAGGATTCCACAGTGCTGGTCTACTGCCGCAGCGGAAACCGGAGCAAGACGGCAGCCGCTGCACTGGCTTCGCTGGGCTATACCAAGATCTATGAATTCGGCGGCATCAATACCTGGCGCTATGAGACGGAGCCGTAAGGGCAGCGGTATGTCTCGGCCAGGCACCGGGAAATCGCGGAGCTCTATGTCATGGACAAACGCTTTACCGTCTACTACGATAAGTACCCAGCTGTGCCAGCTTCCTGCGGGACGCCGCCGTCCAATGGGCAAAAGAGAGGCCACCGGCTTTTGCCGGTGGCCTGCTTCTATTTCTTGTTCGGTTTTCGTTTCATGGCCAGCAGACGAATGAAATCCTCAAACAACGAGGTATCCGTTGGCTCAAACATGAGCCATTTCCCATCGTGGTAAGTAGGTGTCTCGTCATAAATCGTTTGCACTTCCGGGGCGTAATGCTCTTTGTTGTTCTCGAATTTCAAGCGCTCCTCCTTGCCCAAGATGACCATAAATCCGATGCAGTGTTCTCTGGCATAGAGCGCGCACAGGGTTTTGCCTCCCCTGCGGTATTTGTATTCATAGGTCCATGCTTTCCCTCCGCTGCTCCACAGGCGCTCCATGTCATATTTCTCGTCAATCAGGGCGCATAACTGCGTCCAGATCTCATATAGGGGTTTCCCCACTAACATTATCATCTGCTCTGCGCTTGGCACGATCTCAGGCAAAACAGCCGCCTCCTCAATTTACTTCTTTTCCACCGGGATCCAGATCTCACAGTAGTATTCCTGATCCTGGGTTCCATGCTCAAACTTGCTGGCGTCGCTGTACAGCTCCACATTGATGCCCGCGGCGATCTTGTAGTCAGGGTTCGTGGGCAGCCACTGGGAGAAGATCTGCTGGTTCAGTCCCTGGAGTGCTTGGGGCATTTGGCCGGTGCAGGGGAATACTGCCCAGGTATGAGCCGGAATGGTGCGGGTGGTGAAGCCGTCCGGGATCTCCCTGGCGGGATCGTAGTTGTCGGCGATGAGATATTCAAACTCATTGCCGCCCATGCTCTCATCCAGGTTAATGCCGTACATGCCGCACACCACCTTGCCGCCTCCTGTACCGAAGTGCTCCGCCCAGAACTGTGGAACCAGGGTCACCGCGTCTTCATACTTGAAGGTTTTTGCCCGGCAGAGTACCGTAAACGCCTCTTTTTTCATAATCTTGCAATCCATGTTTTGACCACCTTCCAATGTCACTTTGATCCGAAGCGGAGCAAAGGAACGGACCGCGCCTCCGCTTTTTCGCAGTGCGGCAGGTGTGAGGCCATGGAATCGGGTAAAGGCTTTGGTGAAGCTGTCCGGCGAGTCATAGCCGAACTCCAGCGCGATGTCGATGATCTTCCGGTCCGTCGTGAGGACCTCCAGCCCGGCGGCGGAGAGCCGGCGCTGGCGGATGTAGTCGCCCACCGTCATACCGCACAGCATGGCAAAGCCCTTCTGAAAGTAAAAGGGGGATAAAGCCGCCTGCTGCGCAATTTCCCGGATGGTCAGCTCCTCCCGGAGATGTTCCTCGATATACTGGATCGCCTGATGAATGCTTGTTACCCAATCCATTGGTCACACCGTCCTTCTGGCTTCAGTATATCGGAAAGCAACGGACTTTGCCCGATTTTCCGTGCTCAAATTTGTCTGGTGGTACTGCTCTTCCTGTTCACATGTTCTATGCCTTTTTCCGCGTCAGGAAAACGCCGACCAGTGCCGCGATCAGGGCGAAGGGCGCCAGACGGACGAAGCCCCATTCCAAGGCGTGGATGGCCACCCCCATAAAGGCGGTCTCCGGGGCGCTGTAATCCCAGCCCAGATAGGGACTATTTACCACGGCCAGGACTGCGGCGACGGCCAGAATACCCACGCACACTGCGATGAACAGCCCGTGGAGGGCAACACGCCGCATGGCCTTTTTCCGCGCGAACTGTAAGTTGATGATCTCCATCCTTTCCGAGAGTGCTTTGACGGCGTCTGCCTCTGATTCTACCACCGTCTCTCCCAGCAGCGTGCTCACGGGGGTATCCAGCGCTTCCGACAGGGCGATGAGCAGATCGGAATCCGGAACGGACAATCCCTGCTCCCATTTTGAGATGGTTTGACGCACCACGTTTACCTTGACGGCCAGCTCCTGCTGGGAAAGACCCTTGGATTTCCGAAGTGCTTTGATGTTTTCGTTTAACATAGGGGCTCACTCCTTTCGGCTTCCATTGTAGGGAAAGCGACCCGTTGCCGCAAGCAACGCAAAGTAACAGTCCTTATTGCTGCAGGTTTCTTCGCAAATCGTCCAGGTACAGCCTCTGCTGCCGCTTGAGATAACCGGGCACAAAGGGGCGCATCCACCAGTGCTTGGCCTTGATGGTTTCAGTGCATTGGAGCCGTGTGCCGTCTTCTGACGCCTCGAAGATCCCCTCCCAAGAACCGGACATGTTGTCGTTCTCCATGGTGAAGACCCAGCGCCTGAGCGGCTCGCAGGCCGTAACGGTGAAGCGCGTGGCATAGCCGGTTTTGGTGTGCTCCACAAAATGGGTTTCATCCAGAATTTCCACCCGTTTGAGGTCGCTGCGCCAGGCGGTATGGGAAAGGTCGGTCATCACCTGCCAAATCCGTTCCACGGAACAGGGGAAGTGAACGGTTACCTTGGATACTGCCATGGTTTCACTCCTTTTCCAGCTCCTTGATGGGATTTCGGATAACGGTTTTCAGCCTTTCCGGCTTGCACCGCCGGGCATCGCTCAAATAGATCTCGTGATGGAACCGGCCTTGGCTAAAATCCAACGCATAGCCTTGCCTCGTGGCATATTCCTCCATGGCGGCCACGGTGGTGGGTTCGTCATCATAGGAGCCGATGTGCATGCACTGGACGCACAGGCCTTCCTCCCAGGAGAAGAACTCCACCTTGGAGAAATCCCGCTGCTTTTTCTCCGTGGCCTCCTGGATAGCCCAATGGAAGACCGCTTCTGTTACAAACTCTGGCAGTCGGATGAGGGAGATCCACTGAAAATCCGCCTTGCGGGAATAGTCCACCCCGTGAATGCCCTCCTGCCACCAAAGACCCTCCAGAGGCGGCACTACATAGTCGAAGTAGCCCTCCAGCTTGTGCTTGCCCAGCTTGCTCATTTTGATGGTGAAGGCCACGGCGTAAAGTAGTTCCAGCGCCTGCTTGTAAGCGCCGCCCTCCTCATTGGGATCACCCTGGCCACGCACCGCCAGAAAGTGCATGGCGGGCACCGTGACGATACCAGGTTTTTGGGGCGGCAGATAGAATTCCTTATACTCTTTTTTATAATCAAAGGCCATGGCTATTTTCTCCTTTTCTTCGGCTGAGCTTGAAGAGCCAGACAGGTGAGACGGGTGAGGGCGGTCATGGTGTCCCGGTCGTCCACATCCTCCACCCAGATGTAGTCGTTGGCGCCCTCGTAGGGCGGAGCCTTGGGCAGGGTGGGAAAGGCTGCCTCGCCCGCCGGGGTAAGCTTCACGAAAAGCTGGTCATCGCAGATCACGGCAAAGAACACATTGTCGCAGTAGAGGCCGTACTCGCCGAACATCTTCCGGCTGCGGATGGCGCCCGCCTCCCGCAGCTGCTCGGCCACATAGTCCACAAAGTCCTGGTGAGACGCCATATCAATTCCTCCTGTAACGGTCAAACAGCGTTTTTGTCAATGCACCGAGCTGCTCCCGCAGCTCCTCCGGCTCCAGCAGCTCCGCCTTGTCCCCGAAGGTGAGCACCCAGCTGATCGCGCTGTCGGCATCGGGAAAGCCTCCGGTAAAGCGCAGTCTGCCGTCCGGCTCCATGGTGAATCGGTCTATGCCGTATTCCTCCACCAGCCGCCAGCGGCAGGCGGGATCAAAGAGAACGGCGACCTGGTATTTGATCGGAAAGACCCGTTCCGGCTCCAGGTCGGGCAGGGGAGCAAAGCGAGGGGAAAAGGCCTCACCGGTGGTGAGCGCTGTCATGCGGTTCAATTTGAACAGGCGGAACGCCTCTCGGCTCCGGCACCAGCCCCACACATACCAGCTAGACCAGTGAAACACCAGGTAATAGGGCTCAATGGTGCGCACCGACTCTCCCTTGGGGGAGAAGTAGGCAAAGCGGATGGTGCGGTGCTGCTCCATGGCACCCTGGATGCGTTCGATTTTCGGCGGCAGGCTGGTCTTGTACCAGGAGGAGAGGTCGATGAGCATGTGGGCGCCGCCGGGCACCAGGCTTCCTGCCCCGGCAGACAGCTTCTCCATCAGCTGGGCGTAGCGCCGGGTGCCGCTGACACTGTCCAGGCTTCTGAGACCCGCCAGAATGGCCTGCATCTCCGGGGCGGTAAGCACTGTCCGATCCACCCGGTAGCCCTCCATGATGGAGATGCCGCCGCCTGCACCTGGAAGCGTGGAAATGGGAATGCCTGCCCGGCACAGGGCTTCTATGTCCCGCTGGATGGTGCGGCGGGACACCTCGAACTGCTCCGCCAGCTCCGGGGCGGTGACCCTCTCCCGCTGGAGCAGGATGGATAAGATGCCGATGAGCCGCTCCATTTTCATGGAAACCACCGCCTTTTTCGTTTCTATCTGCATTATAGCATAGGAATGCGACAACTGTATGTCATGTTTGCTTTGAAAATGCCGATATGACGAAAAGCGGAGCACCTTTGAGCATGCCGCTTTCCCCTGGCGGAAGAACGAAAAGCAAAATATGAGATCCCATATGGAAAAAAGCAAGATGAAATCCTTTACCCCGACGGCTGCCTTTGGTATAATGAAAAGAAATTTTGAAACATGCGAGGACGAAACCATGAGAATGCGCAAGAAAAAGAATCTCGAGCCGAGGATGGAGGCCTGCAAGGCATTCTGGATCCAGGATCCCCAGTCCCACCGCGGCCACTGGCGGGAGCTGATGCCGGAGGCAAAGGAGCTGCGGGTGGAGGTGGGCTGCGGCAAGGGCAAGTTCACCGTGGAGACTGCCGCCGCCGAGCCCGATATTCTGCTCATCGCCGTGGAGCGGGTGCGGGAGGCCATGGTGGTGGCCATGGAGAAGGCGAAGGAGATGGGACTTCACAACGTCTATTTTATTGATATGGACGCGGCGGAGATCAACAGCTTCTTTGCCGACGATGAGATCGACCTGCTCTATATCAACTTCTGCGACCCCTGGCCTCGGAGCAAGAACGCCAAGCGCCGCCTCACTTACCGGAGTTTTCTCGACAAGTACCGCCGGGCGCTGAAGCTGGGCGGCCAGATTCACTTTAAAACCGACAATGAGAAGCTCTTCGCCTTCTCCCTGGAGGAGTTTGCCGCCTGCGATTTGGAGATCCGCAACGAGACCTGGAACCTCCACGAACACGGCCCCGTGGGCATTATGACCGGCTACGAGGAGAAGTTCTATGCCTTAGGCACGCCCATCCACCGCTGCGAGTGCATCGTCCGCAGCAAGCCCGCCCCCGAAGAACAGTCCCCGGCGGAGGGCAGCGTCCCGGCGACAAGCCAGGAGATTTGAAAACTTTCTGTAAACCCCTTGCAAATTTCGTCCCTTGCGCTATAATGGTGTTAGCACTCAGAAGCAAAGAGTGCTAATGTAATTGCGGAAAGGACATGTACCATGGAAAAGAAAGAGTTCCAAGCTGAATCCAAGCGACTTCTGGATTTGATGATTAACTCTATCTATACAAATCAGGAGATCTTCCTCCGGGAGATCATCTCCAACGCCTCCGACGCCATCGACAAGCTGGCCTACCTGGCGCTCACCGACCAAAATGTGGGCTTGAGCCGGGAGGACTTTGCCATTACCATCAAGGCCGACGAGAAGTACCGTCTACTCACCATCTCCGATAACGGCATCGGCATGACCCAGGAGGAGATGGAGGAAAACCTGGGCACCATCGCCAAGAGCGGCTCGCTGCAATTTAAGAAGGAGCTTTCCAAGGACGCCGACGTGGACATCATCGGCCAGTTTGGCGTGGGCTTCTATTCCGCCTTTATGGTGGCTGAGGCTGTGACGGTGATTTCCAAGAAGTACGGCACGGATCAGGCGTTTATGTGGCAGTCCTCCGGCGCCGACGGCTATACCATCACGCCCTGCGAGCGGGAGAGCGCCGGTACTGATGTCATTTTGAAGCTCAAGGCCGACACGGAGGATGAGAAGTATTCTCGCTTCCTCAAGAGCTATGAGCTGCGCAACCTGGTCAAGAAGTACTCCGACTACATTCGCTATCCCATCAAGATGGACGTGGAGCACCAGAAATTAAAGGAGCAGCCCGAGGGAGAGGAGAAGAAGGAGGATGCCAAGCCCGAGTACGAGACTGTGGTGGAGACCGAGACCTTCAACTCCATGGTGCCATTGTGGCAGCGGAATAAGAAGGACATCAAGCCTGAGGAGTACGCGCAATTCTACCGCGAGAAGTTCTTTGACTTTGAAGAACCCCTTACCACCATTCACTTCTCCATCGAGGGCGCTGTGACCTTCAAGGCCATGCTGTTTATCCCGTCCCGGGCGCCCTATGACTACTACACCAAGGACTATAAGAAGGGCTTGCAGCTCTATTCCTCCGGCGTGCTCATCATGGAAAACTGCGCAGATCTGCTGCCCGAGCACTTCCGCTTCGTCCGCGGCATTGTGGACTCCCAGGATCTGAGCCTCAACATCTCCCGTGAGATGCTCCAGCACGACCGTCAGCTGAAGATCATCGCCTCCAACCTGGAAAAGAAGATCAAGGCCGAGCTGGTTCGGATGGAGAAGGACGAGCGGGAGAAGTACGAGAAGTTCTATGCCGCCTTTGGCCGTCAGCTCAAGTACGGCGTGGTGTCCGACTACGGCACCCATAAGGACTTCCTCCAGGAGCTGCTGCTCTTCTGGTCGAGCAAGGAGAATAAGCTGGTCACCCTCCAGGAGTACGTGGACGCCATGGGCGCCGATCAGAAGTATATCTATTACGCCGCCGGTGAAAGCCGCGACCGTCTTGCCCAGCTTCCCCAGACGGAGCTGGTCAAGGACAAGGGCTACGACATTTTGTTCTTCACCGAGGATGTGGACGAGTTTATTCCCCAGACGCTCATGAAGGTGGGGGAGAAGGAGTTCCGCAACATCGCCTCCGAGGATCTTGGCCTCCAGAGCGACGAGGAGAAGAAGGAAACCCAGGAGGCCGAGGAGAAGGCCAAGGACGTGCTGGACTTCGTCAAGGAGACCCTGGGCGAAAAGGTCAAGGAGGTGCGGGTGAGCAAAACCCTCAAGTCCCACCCCGTGTGCCTGGTGCCCGACGCGGGCATGAGCTTCGAGATGGAGAAGTACATGAAGCGGGTGAACCCCGACTTCGCCTACGAGGCAGGCCGCGTCCTGGAGCTCAACACCGCCCATCCCGCCTTTGCCGCCCTGAAGGACGCCATGGCAAACGACAAGGAGAAGGCGGAGAAGTATGTGAAAATTCTCTTTGCCCAGGCGCTGCTCATGGCGGATCTGCCGCTGGACAACCCCACAGAGTACACCGATCTGGTGTGCAGCCTGATGCAGTAATATGTATAGAAACCCCCGGGATACCAACCGTATCCCGGGGGTTTCTGTAGGGGTCGATCTCCGATCGACCCGCGCCGCTTTCGTGGCTTGGCGGCCGCCGGGCGGATGAGGACATCCGACCCTACAAGTGCAGTATCAATTTCGAAAGCACCCTGTAGGGGTCGATCTCCGATCGACCCGACCGCGAAGCGGCCTTGCAGCGTCCCTACAGCGTAGCCACCTGCTTTTTGTACACGCTGGCAAAATAGGCAATCTCGGCGATGGCCGTGATGAACCAAGAGCAGATGTACACCAGGTATAGCGAAGGAATCGTCTGGAACCAGGCAAACACCGTGTATACCCAGATGATGCGGAATACACACGAGCCGAGAATCACCATCACTGTGGGCACCAGGCTCTTGCCCAGGGCGCGGGATGCGGCGATGGTGCAGTCCATGAACGCCGAGAAGCCGTAGGAGAAGCCCATGATGGTCAGCCGCCGCATGCCTGCGTCGATGACGTCCGGCTCGGGGGAGAAGAGACCCAGGAACTGCCGCCCGAAGAGCTCCAGCAGAAGTCCCAGCATCAGCCCAACGGCAAAGGAATAGGCAAGGCTGATGAAGTAGCTTTTGCGGATGCGCTCGCGGTTGCGGGCGCCATAGTTCTGCCCCATGAAGCTGGCGCAGGCGGTGTAGAAGGCTGCCATGACGTCGTAAATCAGGGAATCGGCGTTGGCGGCAGCGGAGTTGCCGGCCACCATGGTGGAGCTGAAGGAGTTGACGCCCACCTGGATGAAGAGGTTTGCCATGGCGAAGATGCAGTTCTGGAGCCCTGCGGGGATTCCCAAGCGGATGATCTCCAATGCACTGGTGCGATCAAGGCGCAGGGCGGACTTTTTCAGGGCAAAGGGCGTATCGTTTTTGGTGAGTGCAATGAGGATGAGCACCGCCGAGAGGTACTGGGAGATGATGCTGGCCAAGGCCACGCCGGCCACCTCCATGCGCACCACCAGCACAAAGAAGAGATTGAGCACGATGTTGAGCACACCGGCGAACGTGAGAAACCGGAGCGGTCGGCGGGTGTCGCCCAGGGCGCTTAAAATGGCGCTGCCGAAGTTATAGAGCGCCAGCCCCGGCATGCCCAAAAGATAGATTCGAAGGTACAGTGCCGCGCCGTCGATGAGATCGTCCTTGGTTTTGAGAAGCTGCAAAATGGGGCGGGCGCAGGTGACGCCGAAGATGGACAAGAGAATGCCCAGGGAAAGGCTTAAAATGGCGGCGGTGTGCAGGAGCTTTCCAAAGCGGATGTTGTCCCGGGCGCCGTAGAACCGGGCGGCCAGAACGTTGATGCCGCCGCCCAGGCCGATGAGAAAGCCTGTGAACATGGTGACCAGGGTGGTGGTGGAGCCCACGGAACCCAGGGCGGTTGCGCCAACAAACTGCCCCACCACCGCCAAATCCGCCAGGTTGAAGAGCACCTGGAGAAGGTTTGAGCAGATGAGGGGCAGGCTAAAGGTCAGGATTTGCTTGGCCAGAGGACCGCGGGTCATGTCCTGGCCGGAGAGAGACGACATGGAAAAAGCCTCCTTCACCGATTTTCGTCCAGGGGATTATACAATAGAAGTGGAGAAAGCACAATAGGGAAGTGGGCATGTTTTTCGCGAAACTGGGGCGTGGCGGCAGATTTTTGCCTGAGAGGCGAATTTTCTCCCGCACTCTCTTGCAATTACACGGTGAAATTGCTAAAATATAGCGATAACATGAAATTGGAGAAGTGGAAACGTGTACCTCAAATCTCTGGAAATTCAGGGCTTCAAATCCTTCGCGGACAAGACGGTTCTGCACTTTGACAGCGACATCACCGCGATTGTCGGCCCCAACGGCAGCGGAAAATCCAATATTTCCGACGCCATCAGCTGGGTCATGGGGGAGATGAGCTCCAAAGCCCTCCGGGGCGCAAAGATGGAGGACGTGATCTTCGGCGGCACACAGAAGCGAAGCCAATTGGGCTTTGCCGAAGCCTCTTTGATTCTCGATAATTCCGATGGCTCTCTTCCGGTGGACACGCCCGAGGTGATGGTCACCCGGCGGTATTACCGCTCGGGGGAGAGTGAATACTATATCAATCGCCAGTCTGCCCGCCTTAGGGATATCAATGAGATGTTCATGGATACGGGTCTTGGCAAGGAGGGCTACTCCAACATCGGCCAGGGCAGGATCGACGAGATTTTGGCCGTGAAGAGCACCGACCGCCGGGAGGTCTTCGAGGAGGCGGCGGGCATCTCCAAGTACCGCCACCGCAAGGAGGAGACCGAGCGGCGCCTGGCCTCCACTGAGGATAACCTCACCCGAATCGGCGATAAGATCTCCGAGCTGGAGCTCCAGGTGGAGCCCCTCCGGGTGCAGGCGGAGAAGGCGAAGAAGTACCTCTCCCTCCGGGAGACGCTCAAGGGGCTGGAAATTGCCCTATGGCTCCAAAATCTCGAGCGATTGGCCGCGGCCGCCAAGAAGGCCGAGGGGGACTATGCGGCAGCAGCGAGAACCCTGGAGGAGCAGCACGCCGCCCTCAACCGCCTTTATCAGCTCTCGGATCAGCTGGCGCTCAAGCTCAACCAGGCAAATCTGGAGCTGGAGCAGCAGCGCCACGCCATTGCCGGGCAGGAGGCAGTGCTCCACCAGCAGGAGAGTGAAAGCGCCGTCTTGAAGGCCGGGGCGGAGAATACCAAGCAGAATATTGAGCGGGTGCGCCGGGAGCTTGAAGATCAGGAGAGCCGCAGCGGCGGCGTCTCCGGTCAGATTGCCGAGCAGGAGGCGCGCATTGCCCAGCTGGCCGCCACCCTCGCCGAGACGAAAGATAAGCTCCAGCAAGCCCAGGACGAGGCCGCCCGGCTCTTGGCCTCGGCGGATGAGGCCGAGGGGAAGACCCTCACCCTGCGCACCCGCCAGGCGGCGCTCCAGCAGGAGGCCGCCGGCAAGCGTGCCGAAGCCGCGTCCCTGCGCGCGTCTCTGGACGAGGTCAGCCAGCGCAAGGCTTCCGTGGAGGAGGATTTGACCGCCGCCCTTGCCCGGCAGACGGAGCTGGGCGAGACGGTGAACACTTGCAAGGAGACCCTTGCCAAGGCAAAGGAGGCCGTGGAGGCGCACCGGAATGCCGACGCGGGCTATGCCCTGCGGCTCAATGCCCGGGTGGAGAAGCGGGATCGCCTCAAAAAGGCGCTGGACGCGCAGAACATCGAGCTGCAAACCGTCCGCTCCAGGGGCAAGATGCTCGCCGAGCTCCAGCGGGACTACGAGGGCTTTTCCAAGGCCGTGCGCCTGGTGATGCAGGAGGCCAAGGGCGGCCGCCTGGGGGAGATCTACGGCCCCGTGTCCGCCCGAATCCGCACCGAGGACGACTATACCGTGGCCATTGAGACCGCCTTGGGCGGCGCCATGCAGAACATCGTGGTGGGCAGCGAGGCCGACGGCAAGGCCGCCATCCGCTATTTGAAGCGGTGCGACGGCGGCCGGGCAACCTTCCTGCCGAGAAGTACTGTCCGGGGCAAGGAGCTCCGGGAGTCGGGGCTTGCCCAGTGCCCGGGCTTTGTGGGAATCGCGTCGGAGCTGGTGCGCTGCGACATAGCCGACGCGGGGATTATCTCGTCGCTGCTGGGGCGGATCGTCCTGGTGGAGACGTTGGATCACGCCGTGGACATGGCGCGAAAGTACCAGAACCGCTTTAAGATTGTCACCCTGGACGGCCAGGTCATGAACCCCGGCGGCTCCATGACCGGCGGCTCGGCCAGTAAGAGCGCGGGCATTCTCTCCCGCGCCAATGAGCTCCAGCGTCTTGCCCAGCGTGCCAAGGCGCTGGAGGCGGAAATCGCCCAGCAGGACGCGGCGCTGGCCGAGGCAGCCCGCGCCGCTGCCCAGGTGGAATTTGAGCGCACCGCCCTCCAGGGCAAGCTCCGCCAGGCCGAGGACGATGTGCTTCGCGCCGAGGGCGAGCTCCAGAAGGCCACGGCGCTTTATACCGCGCTTTCCGATACCATCGAGAGCTACCGCCGGGAGCTTGCGTCTGTTGCGCAGCGCACCGGCGGCGACCTGGGAAGGCTCTCCCAGCTGGAGCAGGACGCTTCCGCCGCCGAGGCCGAGGCCGCCCGGCTGGAGGCTGCTCTGGCCGAGGAGACCCAGGGACAGACGGCGCTCTCCCAGCAGATGAACGAGCAGAACGAGGCCATCACCGCCCTTCGCATGGAGCTGGCCGCCCGGGAGGCCGAGGATCACACCGCCCGGGAGAGCGTGGAACGGCTGCGCGCCTTGGCCGAGGCCATGGCCGGAGACCGCGCCCAGAAGGAAAAACTCATCGCCTCCTACGAAGCTGACGCCGCCCGGCTCGCCCGGGACATTGAGGCCTCGGAGAAAAAGCGGGAAGAATTGGAACGAACGGTGGAAAATGCTCGTCTTTCTCTCCAGGAGGCCATTGCAGCCCGGTCTGAGACGGAAGGGAGGCGCAACCGTACCGACAAGGAAGCCCAGGAGAAGAATAAGGAAATTCTAGATATGGAGCGGGAGGCCGCCCGCCTGGAGCAGAAGAAGGCTGCCGCCGCCATGGAAGAGCAGCAGATTCTCGATAAGCTCTGGGAGAGCTACGAGCTCACGCCCTCCACTGCCGCCAAGGAGGCGGCGGAGATTGAGTCGGCGCCTGCCGCCGCAAAGCAGATTACCGATCTCAAGCGGAAGATCTCGTCCTTGGGCACGCCCAACCTGGGCGCCATCGACGAGTTTGAGCGCGTCAACGAGCGCTATGGCTATCTCACCGGCCAGCGGGACGACGTGCTCCACGCCAAGAAGGAACTGGAGAACATCATCAAGACCATCACCCAGGAGATGACGGAGATCTTTGTAAGGGAGTTTGGCCGGATCAATCAGTATTTCGGCGAAACGTTCCAGGAGATGTTCGGCGGCGGCAAGGGCGAGCTGGTGCTGGAGGAGCCCGACGAGCCCTTAAGCTGCGGCATCGAGATCAAGGTGCAGCCCCCGGGCAAGCAGGTCAAGACCATCACCCTGCTCTCCGGCGGCGAGAAGGCCTTTGTGGCCATTGCCCTCTACTTTGCCATTTTGAAGGTGCGTCCCACGCCCTTCTGCCTGCTCGACGAAATCGACGCGGCGCTGGACGACCGGAATGTGGAGCGCTTTGCTTCGTATCTCCGGAATTTCAGCAGCAAGACCCAGTTCTTGATCATCACCCACCGCCGCGGCACCATGGAGGCCGCCGACGTGCTCTACGGCGTGACCATGGTGGAGCAGGGCGTCTCCCGGATTCTCCACCTGGACTTAAACCAGATGCAGGCGGAGCTGGGCATCACCGACTAGAGAAATGACGAAAGGAACCAAATCACATGGGCTTTTTTGACAAAATCAAGCAAGGACTCAGTAAGACGGCAGCCTCCATTTCCAGCGTCTTCACCGGCTTTTCCGAGATTGACGATGATTTTTACGACGAGCTGGAGGAGAGCCTGATCCTCGCCGACCTGGGCGTGGACACCACCACCAAGGCCATGGATGCACTGCGCGAGCGGGTGCGCCAGAACCACCTCAAGACCACCGAGGAGGCGCGTACCGCATTGCGGGAGGTGCTCTGCGAAATGGTGAGCGTGGGTGACACCACTCTCAACCTCTCCACCAAGCCCTCGGTGGTGCTGGTCATCGGCGTCAATGGCGTGGGAAAGACCACCACCATCGGCAAGATTGCCCACCAGCTCAAGGGGCAGGGGAAGAAGGTGCTCTTGTGCGCTGCCGACACCTTCCGCGCCGCCGCCGCCGACCAGCTGGAGATCTGGGCAGGCCGCGCCGGGGTGGACATCATCCGCCAGGACGAGGGTGCCGACCCGGCCTCGGTGGTCTATGACGCCATCGCCGCGGCCAAAGCCCGGGGTACCGACGTGATCCTCTGCGACACCGCCGGACGGCTCCACAACAAGCAGAATTTGATGAACGAGCTGGGCAAGATCAGCCGCATCCTCGACCGGGAGCTGCCCGACGCCGCCAAGGAGGTGCTCCTGGTGCTCGACGGCACCACCGGCCAGAATGGACTTCTCCAGGCCAAGCAGTTCCAGGAGATTGCCGGCGTCACCGGCATGGCGCTCACCAAGCTCGACGGCACAGCCAAGGGCGGAATCGTGGTGGCCGTGGCCGACGCGCTGCAAATCCCGGTGAAGTACGTGGGTGTGGGTGAGCAGATGGACGATCTCATGCCCTTCAATCCCAGAGAATTTGCGGAGGCACTGGTATGAAGCTCGTATTGGCCAGCAAAAATCAGCATAAACTCCTGGAAATGGAGCATATTCTCCGGGATCTGGGGCTGGAAGTTGTGCTGGAATCCCAGGTGGGCGTGGATGTGGACGTGGAGGAAACCGGCACCACATTCCTTGAAAACGCCGCGCTCAAAGCCCGTGCGGTGATGGAGGCCAGCGGCATGGCCGCCATTGCCGACGACTCAGGACTCATGGTGGACGCGCTGGACGGCGCGCCGGGGGTCTACTCGGCGCGGTACGGAAACCTCGATTCCGATCAGGCGCGCACCAGCTATCTCCTGGAGAATCTCAAGGACGTCCCCGCGGGGAAGCGGGGAGCGCAGTTTGTCAGCGCCATCGTCTGCATCCTGCCCGACGGCAGGGAGGTACATGCCCAGGGCACGTGCCAAGGGGAGATCCTCTTTGCACCCCGGGGAGAAAACGGCTTCGGCTATGATCCGGTGTTCTATTCTCCGGAGCTCAAAAAGACATTTTCCGAGGCCACAGAGGAAGAAAAAAGCACCGTCTCCCATCGGGGACGGGCGCTTCGCGCATTTTTAACAGCATGGAAGGAGGCAGGCTTTTGCTGAGCAGTAAGGAGCGCGCCAATCTGCGCGCCCAGGCCAACGGCCTGGAGATTACATTGATGGTGGGAAAGGGCGGCGTGTCCGACGCCGTGATTGAAGAGGCCGAACGGGTGCTGGAGGCCAAGGAGCTGGTCAAGGGCAAGGCGCTTGAGACCGCCCTGATGACGGCGCGGGAAGTATCCGACGCCATCTGTGTGGCCACCGGCGCCGACGGCGTGTCCACGGCCGGCAGCACCTTTGTCATTTACCGCAAGTCGAAGAAGCTGGAGGCCGAGCGGCAGAAGAAGGCCGCCGCGGCCAAGAAGCTCCAGAAGAAGGTCAACCCCGTGAAGGTGGGGCGGCAGCGCCGCCGTGCCCAGGCCAAGGCCGAGCGGGAAAAGCGCGACCAGTATTTCCACGACGAGGCGGTGAAGGCCGCCATTGCCCGGCGCCAGCAGATGCGCAATCCGGGCAGTGATATGTGAAGAGGGAAAATTGAATCGCTGCGCCGCACTGCGGCGCTGGGAGGGGGATCTTCATGGCGAAAATCGGAATTTACGGTGGAACATTCAACCCGCCCCATCTGGGGCATATTCTGGCGGCGCGGGAGTTCCAGCGGGTGCTGGGACTGGATATGGTGCTGTTTGTGCCTGCCTATCTGCCGCCCCACAAGGTCTTGCCGGTGGATACGCCGGACGCGGCCACGCGCCTTGCGCTGCTGCGCCTGGCCATCGAAGATTTGCCCTTTGCCCAGGTGGACGATGAGGAATTTCACCGCGAAGGGGCAAGCTATACCGTAGAGACGCTCCGCGCCATGAAAAAGCGCTACCCCAACGACGAGCTGTTCTTGTGCATGGGGACGGACATGCTCTTGTCCTTTGACAGCTGGTACCATCCCAAGGAGATCTGCTCGCTGTGCCAGGTTGTCATGGCGCATCGCACCGACATCGACGAGGCCGCTCTGGCGGACTTCTCCCAAACCTTCCGTAAGCGCTATGGAAAGACCCCCATTTTCCTCCCCAACGATTTTTTGGAGATTTCCTCGACCACCGTGCGCCGCCTGCTCATTCTCGGCGGAGCGGCGGACGAGCTGAGCCCCAAGGTCTACGAGACCATTCTGGCCCAGGGACTCTACGGCACCGGCCGCAGCCGGAAGAATCTGCCCTTTGCCGATCTCAAGCGGGAGAGTCTGGCGCTCCACAACGAGGGACGGGTCAAGCATGTCATCGGCTGCAGTGAGACGGCTGAGGATTTGGCCAAGATTTATGGCGCCAACCCGGTGGATGCCGCCCGGGCGGGCATTCTCCACGATGTCACCAAGGCCTTGAGCGGCCTGGAGCAGTTGCACCTTTGCAAAACATATGGTATCATAGTCGATGATTTCCTGAAGACCCACACCAAGCTCCTCCACGCTCCCACGGCAGCCGTGGTGGCGCAGCGGGTGTTTGGTGAGAACGAAGCAGTATGCAGTGCCATCCGCTGGCACACCTCCGGCCGGGCGAATATGTCCACGCTGGAAAAGATCATTTACGTAGCCGATTATATGGAGCCCAATCGTGATTTCCCGGGCGTGAAGGAGCTGAGAAAGCTCGCCTATTCCGATTTGGATGCGGCGCTGCTTTTGGGACTGGAAATGACCCAGGAGCATTTGGCGCAGCAGGGCGCGCCCATGGGCAAGGCCTCCCTGGAGGCCATCGCGTATTTGAAAACTGGAAAGGATGCTACATGAAACTATTTGGCTCTAAGCACGGCGGCGCCTTCGCCTCCGGCCGAAAGAAACAGGAGAAACCCGAGGCGCCGTCTCGTTCCACGCCCCGCAAGCACCGCTTGACCGGCATCCAGCGGGGTGCCATATTGCTGGCAGCCAGCGTGATGGTGCTGGCGGTCACCGTGGTGGCGGTGTACCGTGATTTTGTCAAGCCGATGGCCATCAAGCAGCCTACGCTTCCCGATACCACCGACAGCGAGACCGACGACCAGGAGGTCTTCACCCCGCCCACTACCATTGAAATTGAAACGCAGATCGATGAGGACACCGGCGAAGAGATCGAGCTGGAGGTGGAGGTGCCCGCCGCCCACAAGGAGGGCTTTTACAACATCCTCATCTGCGGCACCGACGATGACGGCGGCCGCACGGATACCATCATGATTGCCCGGCTGGACACCACCGATCACACGGTGGCGCTGATGAGTATCCCCCGGGATACGCTGATTTCCGGCAACTACTCCGTGCCCAAGATCAACTCGGTCTACGGCGCCGGCGGCATGGGCAACGACGGCATGGAAGCCCTGAAAACCAAGCTCGCCCAGATGCTGGGCTTCGAGGTGGACGGCTACGTGCTGGTGAAGCTGGACGTATTCATCCAGCTGGTGGATCTGGTGGGCGGCGTGGAGTTTGACGTGCCCCAGCGGATGTACTACTCCGATCCCACCCAGGATCTCTATATTGATCTCCAGCCCGGCCTCCAGACCCTCAACGGCGAGCAGGCCATGGGCTTGGTGCGGTTCCGCAAGGGCTACGCTACCCAGGACATCATGCGCACCCAGGTGCAGCAGCAGTTCCTCCAGGCGCTGGCCAAGAAGTATCTCTCGGTGACCACCCTCACCAAGCTGCCGGAGCTGGCGGATCTGTTCTTTGAAAACGTCACCACCGACATGACCGTGGGCAACATGGTCTACTTCGGCCAGGAGCTTTTAAAGTGCGATTTTGACAACATGTTCACCTACACCCTGGAGGGCGAGGCGGTCATGGTGAACGGCGCGTCCTGCTATGCCATTTACCTCAATAAGACCCTGGACGTGGTCAACGAGTATTTTAATCCCTATGACGTGGATATCACCGCGGCCAATGTGAGTATCCGCACGCCGGAATCCGTCTATTCCGGCTCTTCCAGCTCGTCTGGTACGTCCAGCTCCACCACGACCACGCCGGAGACGCCCACCGAGGAGACCCCGGAAGAGACGCCGGAGGAACCCACCGAGGAGACGCCCGAGACACCTACTGAGGAGACGCCCACGGAGGACCCGGTGGAGGACTTCAATCCCCTGGATCCCGTGGAGCCGACCGGCGAGGGCGAGACGTCCTGGCCGTAACGAAAATCAATGTGCCCCGAGAAGCATTGCTTCCGCCGGGGCAAAGAAAGGAAGTGCCCGATATGATGACACCGAAAGAAGTGGCCGCCGTAGCGGCAAAGGCGCTGGATGACCGCAAGGGCGTGGATATCCGCCTCTTGGAGATCACCGATGTGACCACCCTGGCTGATTATTTCCTCATCTGCACCGGTACGTCCAGCACCCACGTCAAGAGCCTGTGCGACGCGGTGGAGGAGGCCATGGACAACGCCGGCGAGCCTGCCCTCCGCCGGGAGGGACACCGCAGCGGCACCTGGGTTCTTCTGGACTTTGGGTGCCTGGTGGTGCATGTGTTCACCGAGGAGACGCGGCAGTTCTACGATCTGGAGCGGCTGTGGGGCGACGCAAAGCCTGTGGCGCTTTCCGATATCCTGCCGCAGTAAGAGTAAGCAAAGACTTTAATAAAAGGTGAGATAGAAGCAATGAAGTACGATTTTACCCGCATCGAGCACAAGTGGCAGAAAATCTGGGAGGAGCAGAAGCCCTTTGCCGCCATTACCGGCGACAAGCGCAAGAAGTTCTATGGCCTCATCGAGTTCCCGTACCCTTCCGGCCAGGGACTCCATGTGGGACATCCCCGTCCCTTCACGGCCATGGATATCATCTGCCGGAAAAAGCGCATGGAGGGCTACAATGTCCTGTTCCCCATCGGCTATGACGCCTTTGGCCTGCCCACGGAGAACTATGCCATCAAGAACCACATCCACCCCGCCATCGTCACCAAGCAGAACATCCAGCGCTTCCGCTCTCAGCTCAAGATGCTGGGCTACTCCTTCGACTGGGATCGTGAGATCGACACCACCGACCCCAGCTACTACAAGTGGACCCAGTGGATCTTCCTCAAGCTGTGGGAGCACGGCCTTGCCTATAAGGCCACCATGCCGGTGAACTGGTGCACCAGCTGCAAGTGCGTCCTGGCCAACGAAGAGGTGGTCAACGGCGTGTGCGAGCGCTGCGGCAGCGAGGTCATCCGCAAGGAGAAGAGCCAGTGGATGCTGCGCATCACCAAGTATGCCCAGCGGCTCATCGACGATTTGGAGGATGTGGACTTCATCGAGCGGGTAAAGATTCAGCAGCGCAATTGGATCGGCCGCTCCACCGGCGCTGAGGTGGACTTTGCCACCACCGCCGGGGACACCCTGCGCATCTTCACCACCCGCGCCGACACCCTCTTTGGCGCCACCTACATGGTCATCGCCCCGGAGCACCCCTTTGTGAAGAAGTGGGCGGACAAGATTGAAAACTACGATACCGTCTCGGCCTATGTGGACGAGGCAGCCCACAAGTCCGACTTTGAGCGCTCGGAGCTCAGCAAAGAGAAGACCGGCGTGAAGCTCGAGGGCGTCCGCGCCATCAACCCGGTCAACGGCAAGGAGATCCCCATTTTCATCTCCGACTATGTCCTGGTGACCTACGGCACCGGCGCCATCATGGCCGTCCCGGCGCACGATGACCGCGACTGGGCGTTCGCTAAGAAATTTGGCTGCGAGATCATCGAGGTGGTCAAGGGCGGCGACGTGGAGAAGGAGGCTTTCACCCTCAAGGACGACACCGGCATTCTCGTGAACTCCGACTTCCTCAACGGCCTCACGGTCAAGGAGGCCATCCCCACCATGATTAAGTGGCTGGAGGAGAAGGGAATCGGCGAGGAGAAGGTCAACTATAAGCTCCGCGACTGGGTCTTCTCCCGGCAGCGGTACTGGGGCGAGCCCATCCCCATGGTGAACTGCCCCAAGTGCGGCTGGGTGCCCCTGCCCGAGAGCGAGCTGCCCCTGGTGCTGCCCAATGTGGAGAGCTACGAGCCCACCGACACCGGTGAGTCGCCCCTCTCTAAGATGACCGACTGGGTCAACTGCAAGTGCCCCAAGTGCGGCGGCGACGCCCAGCGGGAGACCGATACCATGCCCCAGTGGGCAGGCTCCTCCTGGTATTACCTCCGGTATATGGATCCCCACAATGATAAGGCGCTTGCCTCCAAGGAAGCGCTGGAGTACTGGAGCCCCGTGGACTGGTACAACGGCGGCATGGAGCACACCACGCTCCACCTGCTCTATAGCCGCTTCTGGCACAAGTTCCTCTATGACATCGGCGTGGTGCCCACCAAGGAGCCCTATCAGAAGCGCACCAGCCACGGCATGATCCTCGGCGAGGGCGGCGAGAAGATGAGTAAATCTCGCGGCAACGTGGTCAACCCCAACGACATCGTCGATCAGTACGGCGCCGACACCATGCGCCTGCACATCATGTTCATCGGCGACTTTGAAAAGGCCGTCTCCTGGTCCAACGAGGCCGTGAAGGGCTCCAAGCGGTTCCTGGATCGCTGCTGGAACCTCCAGGAGACCTGCTCTAATGACGAGGCGATTTCCGCCGCCAACGAGTCCATTCTCCACAAGACCATCAAGAAGGTCACCCAGGACATCGACGAGCTCAAGATGAATACCGCCATTGCCGCCCTCATGACCATGGTTAATGAGTTCTATGCCAACGGCTGCACCAAGGGCGATGTGGAGCAGCTGCTGCTCCTCCTGAGTCCCTTCGCGCCGCACATGGTCGAGGAGATGTGGGAGAACATGGGCTTTGCCGCCAAGTACGGCAAGATGGCCTGCCAGATGGAGTGGCCGGAGCACGACGAGAGCAAGACCGTGGACGCCAAGGTGGTCATGGCCGTGCAGGTGCTGGGCAAGCTCAAGGGCACCATCGAAGTGCCCACCGACAGCGACGAAGCCACTGTGGTCTCTGCCGCCATGGCCATGGAGAAGGTGCAGCGCCTTGCCGAGGGCAAGCAGCTGGTGAAGACCATTCTGGTGCCCAACAAGCTGGTCAACCTGATTTTTAAATAATGCTTGACAAAATGCGCCGTTCTGACTATAATTATTGTGCTGTTTGAACAGCCCTGAACGTATCCAGGATTGAGCCGGATACATGGAGGGAGGGAAACGATCAATGTCTGAAATTCACGTAAAAGAAAATGAATCTCTGGAGTCCGCTCTGAAGCGGTTTAAGCGCAGCTGCGCCAAGGCCGGCGTCATTCAGGAGGTCAAGAAGAGAGAGCATTATGTGAGTCCCAGCCTGAAGCGGAAGCAGAAGTCCGAGGCTGCCCGCAAGAACAAGAGAAAGTTCTATTGATCTCTCTCCGCAAGCTGAGCACAACGCCCCGATCCAACCGGATCGGGGCGATTTTCGTACCAGCCTGCAATCTTCTCCGTAGGGGCGGCTATCAGCCGCCCGCCCGATTGGAAAGGAGCACCCATGGAGCAACGAATCATCGCCTTTGACGTGGAAACCCCCAACTATCGAAACGACCGCATGAGCGCCATTGGCCTGTGCGAGATCCAGGACGGCGAAATTACCCGCAACTTCTATACTCTGGTGGATCCCGAGGAGGAATTTGATCCCTTCAATATCTCCCTCACGGGGATCACCCCGGAGATGGTGCGGGGAAAGCCCACCTTCGATGTGCTTTGGCGCCTCCTGGAGCCTCTGTTCCAGGGGAGCCTCCTGGTGGCGCACAACGCGCCCTTTGATATGTCGGTGCTGGGCAAATGCCTCCGGGACTATGGCATCGTCTGGAAGAGCCAGGTGGAGTATGCCTGCTCGTGCCAGATGAGCCGGCGGCTTCTGCCGCAGCTTCCCAACCACAAACTCAACACCGTTTCCGATTACTTAGGGCTCTCCCTCGACCACCACCACGCGGGCAGCGATGCCCAGGCCTGCGGCGAGATTTTCCTGGCCTGCATGAAGCGGGGCGCCAGGCTCTCGTCCTTCCGGCGGCGCTATGACCTCCAGCGCCTTTGCACCTGCCGCTGAAGCTACCTTGCCCGCATTTCCCAGAAGGCCACGGCGCTGGCGGCGGCCACGTTGAGGGAATCCACCCCGTGGGACATGGGGATTTTCACCGTATAATCGCACCGGGCGATGGTCTCATGGCTGAGGCCGTCGCCCTCGGTGCCTAAGACGATGGCCAGCTTGCCCATCGCCTTGAGCCTGGGATCGTCCACGGCGCAGGAATCGTCGGTGAGCGCCATGGCGGCGGTGGCAAAGCCCGCACCTTTGAGCCGGGCGAGGCCTGCCTCCGGCCAGCCGTTCAGATAGGTCCACGGCACTTGGAACACCGTGCCCATGCTCACCCGCACCACCCGGCGGGTGAGGGGATCGCAGCAGGTGGGGGAGAGGAGCACCGCGTCCATGCCCAGCGCCGCCGCCGAGCGGAAGATGGCGCCCACATTGGTGGAATCCACGATTCCCTCCAGCACGGCCACCCGCCGGGCGGTGGCGAGCAAGTTTTCAGCCTCTGGCAGAGCGGGGCGGGACATGCAGCAGAGAATGCCGCGGGTGAGGGTGTAGCCGGTGAGGGCGGAAAGCACCTCCCGGGGCGCGGTGTAGACCGGAATGTCGCCGCAGGCTGCGAGCAGCGGCGCGCCCTGGCCGGTGAGGTGCTTTTCCTCCATCAGCAGGGACTTCGGCCGGATGCCGGCCTCCAGCGCCCGGTAGATGACCTTGGGGCTCTCGGCGATGAATACGCCCATAGAGGGCTCCAGCTTATGGCGCAGCTGCGCCTCGGTGAGGTGGGCGTAAGCAAGGAGCTCGGGTGCGTCGAGATTGTCGATGTGAATGATCTGAGCCATGAAGCGTCTCCTTTTCGGCGATTTTTCTCCATTATAAAAAAGATCTTGGAAAATGGCAATTCCGCCGCCGCCCAACGCGGTGCTTTTTTTGCGACCGGTTCCGACTCCCGTCTCACGGCATACTATGGAGGGGAGGGTAGAACCATGTATGACTATTATTTCACCTTTCGCTCCATGACCCAGGCGCAGCGCGCCGTGGGCGTCTTGCAGCAGGCGGCCATCTATGCCGTCCTGGAGCGCACACCCCGCGCCATATCCCCGCAGGGCTGCGGCTATGCGGTGAAGGTGCTGCGCGGCGATGTCTATCGCGCCGCCAACGCTCTGCGCAGTGCCTTGGTTTTCTATGAAAAATGCTATCAATTCTCGCCCGGCGGCCGGGCAAAGGAGGTATTTCCATGATTTATCTCGACTCTGCGGCCACCACGCTCCAAAAGCCCGCGTCGGTGCACCGCGCGGTGGCCGAGGCCATGGCCACCTGCGCCAGCCTTGGCCGAAGCGGTCACGCCGCGGCGCGGCGTGCCTCGGAGGTTGCCCTTTCCTGCCGGGAGGCGGCGGGACGCCTCTTTGAGACGCCGCCTGAGCAGGTGGTCTTCACTTTTAACGCAACCCATGGCCTGAATATCGCCATCAAATCCTTGGTTTCCCCTGGAGACAAGGTGGTGATCTCGGGCTTTGAGCACAATGCCGTGGTGCGGCCTCTCCATGCCCTGGGTGCCCGCATCACCGTGGCCGGGCGGAAGCTCTTTGACCCGGCGGATACCCTTTCGGACTTTGACCGCGCCATCACGCCCGACACCAAGGCCGTCATCACCACCCATGTCTCCAACGTTTTCGGCTATATCCTGCCTGTTGCGGGCATCGCGGCCATCTGCCGCACCCGGGGTGTGCCGCTGATTGTGGATGCCTCCCAGTCTGCCGGCGCGCTGCCGGTGTCCCTCCAGGCATGGGACGCCGCCTTCATCGCCATGCCGGGGCACAAGGGGCTCCACGGTCCCCAGGGCACGGGGCTTCTGCTGTGCGGGCGGACGCCGAAGCCTCTCTTGGAGGGCGGCACCGGCAGCCTTTCCCAGCTGCCGGAGATGCCGGACTTCCTGCCGGACGTGGCCGAGGCCGGCACCCACAACGTGCCGGGCATTGCAGGGCTGCTGGCCGGCATCCGCGACCTTCAAGAGGTGGGGCTTTCAAGGGTAGCGGCTCACGAGCAGGCCATGATCCGCCGTCTGGCGAAAAATCTTGCCGGTGTGGACGGATTGGAGGTCTTTTCCGGGGAGAGCCAGGCGGGCGTTCTTTCCGTGCGCGCCGGTATGGACTGCGAGATTCTCGCCGGTAAGCTGGCCGAAGCGGACATCGCCGTGCGGGCGGGACTCCACTGCGCGCCCCTGGCGCACGGCAGCGCCGGCACCTTGGAGAGCGGCACTGTCCGACTGAGCGTGTGCCGTTTTACCACCGGCGAGGAGGTGGACGCGGCGGCCGCGGCTTTGCAAACAATTTGCACCCAATGAAATTCTTTGCCATTTCCCCTTGCCAACAGTGCCATTCTGGGCTATAATTACAATGATTATTTATAGATATCAGAATGGTGGTGCAAACCATTGAGCGAAATCAGCAGCTTTTTTCAAGGCGCGTATTATGCCTTTCTAGGCATCAAGCTGAAGGATATCCTGGATATCCTGATCGTGGCCTTTCTCATATATAATGTGGTCAATATGGTGCATTCCACCAGTACGGCGCGGGTGGCCAAGGCCATTGTGGCGCTGTTGCTGGCCACGTGGATTACCGGTGTGCTGCAAATGGAGATGCTCCACTTTGGCCTCAACAAGATCCTGGAACTGGGCGTCATCGCTCTGGTGATCATGTTCCAGCCGGAGCTCCGGCGGGCGCTGGAGCGCTTTGGCGGCAAGAGCGTCCGGGAGCTTTTGAACGGCAAATCTCCCCGGGGAGAGATGGAGGAGGCCATTCTGGCCACGGTTTCTGCCTGCGAGATCATGAGCAAGGAGCGCGTGGGCGTCCTGCTGATTTTCGAGCGGGAGACGTCTTTGGAGGAATACTTTAAAACCGGCACCATTCTCGACGCCCGTACCTCTGAGCAGCTGCTGCGCAATCTCTTCTTCCCCAAGGCCTCTCTTCACGACGGCGCGGTCATCATTCGCGGCGGCCGCGTGATCGCGGCGGGCTGTGTGATGCCCCTTTCCGAGAATCCCCACCTCAGCAGCGACCTGGGCACCCGGCACCGCGCCGGTGTGGGCACCAGCGAGGTGTCCGATGCGGTGGTGGTCATTGTCTCAGAAGAGACGGGGACCATTTCCGTGGCCATCGGCGGTATGCTCAAGCGGCACCTGGCGCCTCAGACCCTGGAGCGCCTGCTCACCAGCGAGCTTGTGCCCAATGAAGAGGAGCAAAAGACACTGATGAAACGCGTCAAACAATTCTGGACGAAGAAGGGACGATCCAATGCAAAATAAAAAATGGCTCGCCATGCTTCTCTCTCTGGTGGTTTCCGTGGGAATTTGGGTCTATATTGTCACGGTGGAGAATCCCGAGCGGGATCAGACCCTTTACAATATCCCGGTGGTCTTTACCGGGGAGGACATTCTCCGGGAGGACTACGACCTCATCATCTCCGAGAGCAATGTGGCCTCTGGCGTGACGCTGACCTTTTACGGAAAAAACTCCGAGCTCAATAAGCTCCTGGACGACAAGATGGAGCTGGAGGTGGAGATCGACGTCTCCCGCCTGCGCAGCGCCACGGAGTTTTCCTTCTCGTATGATATGAGCGATATCACGTTGCCCGCCTCGGTTTCCAACCAGAGCATCACCCTCACCGGGAAGAGTCCCACCAAGATCACCGTTACCCTGGATCAGCTGGCCAAGAAGACCGTGCCGGTGGAGGTCATCACCGATGTGAAGGTGATGACCGGGTATCTGGCCGAGCGGGTCACCCAGGATATGAGCGAAATTGTCATCGAAGGCCCCGCTGAGCTGGTCAACAATGTGGATCACGCCGTGGTCACCCTCAAGCGGGAAAATGTGGATCAGACCATCACCGCCAGCCTGCCGTATACCCTGGTGGATTTGGACGGCAATGTCATTGAGAGCACGGAAATCACCTCCGACGTTTCGGAAATTCAGGTGACGCTGCCGGTATCCGTGTTCAAGGATGTACCTCTGGAGATCCCGGTGATTGATGGCGGCGGCGCCACGGTGGACGATGTGACCATCGACATTGAGCCGGCGACCATCCGCATCTCCGGCGATGCGTCGGTCATCGAGCCCATCCAGTCCATTCGCCTTTCCAATCTGGATCTGGCCAGCCTGATGAGCAATTCCGAAACCGTCACCCGGGTGATTACCCTGCCCGAGGGCTGTACCAACGTCTCCGGTGTCCAGGAGGCCAAGGTGAAGGTGCAATTCCAGAACAAGGCCATCAAGCAGCTTCGAATTTCCAACACCAACTTCCAGTTTACCAACGCGCCGGATGGCCTCGTGCCGGAGGCCAGAACCAGCATGCTTCTGGTGACCATTCGTGCTGATGTGGACGATATCGACAAGATCACCGAGGATAATATCCGTGTGATTGCCGATCTCTCGAGCTATTCGGCGGCGGATGCGGGGACTGCCATCACCGTGCCGGTGCGCATCTATCTCGACGGGTTTGAGAATGCGGGTGTCATCGGCGCCGAGGAATACAGCATCGTGGTGGATCTTGTACCTGTGGAGGAAGTCGACTAAAGGCGAAACGAGAGACAAGGGGCTGTATGCGCACTTCCGCATACAGCCCCGAGATTGCCGAATTGCCCCCAGGGCTGCTTTCAACAATGGAGGGAAACAGATTGATTAAAAGCATGACCGGTTATGGCCGGGCGGTGCAGGTGTTCTCGGGGCTGGAGATCACTGCGGAGATCCGCGCCGTGAACAACCGCTATCTTGACTGCACGGTCAAGCTTCCTCGGCTTTATAGCTATGCGGAGGATCCCATCAAGCAGCGCGTCAAGGCGTCTGTGGCGCGGGGCAAGGTGGATGTGTTTTTCACCATTGCCCATCCCGCCGGGACGGACGCCACCGTGCAGCTCAACCGCCCTGTGGTGGAAGGGTATCTTCGTGCCATGGGGGAGCTGGTGCGGGAGTACGGCGTGCGGGATGATATTGCCGTGTCCACTCTGGCGCAGCTGCCGGACGTGTTCACCCTGGCCGAGCCGGAGAAGGATGAGGAAGCGCAGGCTGCGGCGCTGCTGGCCGCTGCGGAGAACGCCCTGGCGCAGTTCAACGCCATGCGTACCGCCGAGGGCGCAGCGCTGGAGGCAGACCTCCGCGCCAGAGGCAAGACCATCCTCGGCCTGGTCGCCCAGGTGGAGGCGCGCAGCCCCCAGACTGTGGCCGAGTACCGGGAAAAGCTGGAGGCACGGATGCAGGAAATCCTCGCCGGCGCCGTGGACGAGAATCGAATCCTCACCGAGGCCGCCATCTATGCTGATAAGGTGGCTGTGGACGAGGAGACGGTGCGCCTGAGAAGCCACCTCAAGCAGATGGACGCCATGCTCACCGCCGGCGGTACCATCGGCCGGAAGCTGGACTTTTTGGTGCAGGAGATGAACCGCGAGACCAACACCATTGGATCGAAGTGCTCCGACTTGGCGCTTTCGCAGATCGTGGTGGAGATCAAGGCGGAGCTGGAGAAGATCCGCGAGCAGATTCAGAACATCGAGTAAAGGAGGGTGCCATGCGGCTCATCAACATTGGATTTGGAAACATGGTGTCCTCGGCGCGGCTTCTGGCCATTGTGAGTCCGGAGTCGGCGCCCATCAAGCGAATTGTCCAGGAGGCGCGGGATCGCGGCATGCTCATCGACGCCACCTATGGACGAAGAACGAGAGCAGTCATCATTATGGATACCGACCACGTGATACTCTCGGCCATTCTGCCCGAGACCATCGCGGGGCGTGCCGGCGGAAAAGGGGAGGAGACCCCGGAGGAGGAAGCATGAGCGGAAAGCTAATCGTGATCTCAGGACCGTCCGGCGTGGGCAAGAGCACCGTGGTCAGTGGCGTGATGGCGCAGTGCGATACGCTGCAATTCTCCGTCTCGGCCACCACCCGCCCCATGCGTCCCGGCGAAGTGGACGGAAAGAATTACTATTTCGTGGATCATGCCACGTTTCAAGCGATGATCCGGGAGGAAAAGCTCCTGGAGTATGCCCAGTACGTGGGCAATTACTATGGAACGCCGGAAGCTCCTCTCAACGAAGCCCTGGCGCAGGGCAAGGATGTCCTGCTGGACATTGAGGTGCAGGGCGCGCTGCGGGTGAAAGCCCGCCGCCCCGACGCGGTGTTGATTTTTATGCTGGCGCCGTCCTTTGCGGACATTGAGAAGCGGCTCTATGGCCGCGGCGACACGGCGCCCGCGCTCGTGGAAGAGCGCCTCAACCGGGCGCGCTGGGAGTACACCCAGGCGCCGAACTACGACTATCTCGTGGTCAATGACAATGTGGACAAGGCCGTCTCGGAGATCCTCGCCATTCTCACGGCGGAGAAGTGTAAAACAGCCGAGCGGCTCACCTATTTGAAGGAGGACAATTAACCATGCTCTACCCCCCCATGTCGGAACTTCTCAAGCATATTGACAGCCGTTATCTTCTGGTGAATGTGGTCGCCCGCCGGGCGCGGCAGATCTCCATCGAGGCCGAGCAGGAGGGCTATGCCCTGGAGGACAAGCCCGTGACCCTGGCCATCCGGGAGGTTGCTGATGGCAAGCTCACCGCCACCACCAAGGACATCTATCTCAAATAATTGCCCACGGCGCGGAAGGAGGGAGGGCGTTGCTTGCACAAGTGGCGGTGGCGGCTGCGGTCTATGCCATCGATAAGCCCTACTCCTACCGGGTGCCGCCCAATCTGAAGGTACTGCCGGGCATGCGGGTATCCGCGCCCTTCGGCGCCGGCAACCGCCGCACCGAGGGCATTGTCCTGGAGGTAAGCGAAGGCGAGACCGACGGCCTCAAGGACATTGAAGCCGTGCTGGACGAGACGCCCGTGCTCTCAGCGTCTTTCCTGCGGCTGGCGGCGTTTTTGCGGGAGCGGTATTTCTGCACGTATTTCGACGCGGCCAAGGCCATGCTGCCGGCGGGACTGTGGTTTGGCGCCACGGAGGAGCTTTCTCTGGGCAAGAAGCCTGCAGCAGCGCTGCCGGAGAAGGAGGCGCTGGCCGGAAGCATCCTCACGATCATTGCGGAGCGCGGCGGCCGGATCTCTTACCCGGAGCTCAAGCAGCTTTTTCCGGCGGAAGAGAATCTGGCCAAGACGCTCCAATCTTTATGTAAGCGGCAGTTCCTTGCCGCCGATGTGACCTTTTCCAAGAAGCTTCGGGACAAGTCCGAGCAGATTGCCACCCTGACCGTGTCCCAGGAGGAGGCGCAGGCGTACCTGAAAAGTAAGGGCAGGCGCGCCCCCCAGCAGGCGGCGGTGCTGGAGCTGCTCACCCAGCTGGGCAGTGCCAGCACCAAGGAGCTGTGCTACTTCACCGGTGCCGATATGGCCTCCATTCGCCGCCTCTTTAAGGCGGGGATGGTGACGCTGTCGGTACGCCCGGTGTTTGAGACGCCCCTGCCGGACTATGTGGAGCCGGCGCCCATGCCTGTGCTCAACGATGCCCAGGAAAAGGCCTATGAAGGGCTCTGCGCCATGGCCAGCCAGGAAAAGCCCGGCGCGGCGCTTCTCTACGGCGTCACCGGCAGCGGCAAGACTGCGGTCTATCTCCATCTCATCGCCCGCGCGTTGGCATCGGGCAAAACCGCATTGTACCTGGTGCCGGAAATTGCCCTGACGCCCCAGCTCATCGAGCGGCTCATGCGCCATTTTGGCCGGGACGTGGCGGTGCTCCACAGCTCTTTGAGAGTGCGGGAGCGGTACGACGAGTGGCGCAGAATCCGCGAAGGAAAAGCGCGGGTGGTCATCGGCACACGTTCGGCGGTGTTTGCGCCCTTGGAAAGCCCGGGCGTCATCATCGTGGACGAGGAGCAGGAGCATTCCTATAAATCCGAGCAGACGCCCCGGCATCATGCCAGGGAGGTCGCCCTCTGGCTGGGACTTCACCACCGGGCGCTGGTGGTGCTTGGCTCGGCCACCCCGTCGGTGGAGAGCATGTACCAGGCCGACCGCGGCGTCTATGGCCTCTTTCGCCTGGCCGATCGCTATAATGGTTCGGATCTTCCGCGGGTGGACGTGGTGGATCTCAAGGAAGAGCTTCGCCGGGGCAATGATACCGCCATCAGCAAGCCCCTCCAAGATGCCTTGGCCGAGGCCATGGCGGCGGGACACCAGAGCATTCTCTTTTTAAACCGCCGTGGCGCGGGACAATATGTGGTGTGCGTGGACTGCGGCGATGTGCCCCAGTGCCCCAGGTGCAGCGTGAGCCTCACCTACCACGCCGCCAACCACCGGCTTTTGTGCCACTACTGCGGCTATTCCCAGCCCGCCAGGGCGCAGTGCCCTGTCTGCGGCGGCCACAGAAAGGTCGTGGGCACCGGCACGCAGAAGGTGGAGCTGGAGCTCCAGGCGCTTTTTCCCGACGCCGAGATCCTCCGCATGGATGCCGACACCGTCTCCGCCGCCAACAGTCATGAGGATATCCTCCGCCGGTTTCGGGAAGAGAAGATTCCCATTCTGGTGGGTACGCAGATGGTCACCAAGGGGTTGGACTTTCCCAATGTGACGCTGGTGGGTGTGGTGGACGCGGATCTTTCACTTTATGTAAACTCCTTCCGCGCCGCCGAGACCACCTTTTCCCTGATTACCCAGGTGGTGGGACGTGCCGGCCGCGGCGCATACCAGGGGCGCGCGATCATTCAGACCATGACGCCCCGCCACGCGGTGCTCACTCTGGCCGCCCAGCAGGACTACGACCGGTTTTACGCCCTGGAGATTGAGCTGCGCCGGCTCCACGGCCTGCCGCCCTTCCGGGATCTCTATACCCTCACCTTTGTGAGCCAGCTGGAAAGCCGCGCCCTGTCCGGCGCCGCCCGGTTTCGCGATCTCCTGGCGGTGCAGCCGGAGCGGCCGGAGACCTTGGGGCCGTCCCCGGCGCCGGTGGTCAAGGTGAACAACGCCTACCGCTACCGGCTTGAGATCCTGGGCAGCGGCAAGCAGCTGCGACAGCGGCTGGCCGCCTGCTTGAAGGAATTTTTGCGGAATAAAGAAAACCGCGGCGTAACAGCCTATCTAGATATCAATTCTTACGAATAGAGGGATTTCCATGGCACTCAGACACATCGTAACCGTGGGCGACAGCGTCCTCACCAAGGTGAGCCGTCCGGTCACCCAGTTTGATTCCCGCCTCCATCTGCTTTTGGACGACATGGTGGAAACGCTGCTGGACGCCGGCGGCGTGGGACTGGCAGCGCCCCAGGTGGGAGTTTTGCGCCGGGTGGTAGTCGTTGACACCGGCGAGGATGGGATCCTCGAGCTCATCAACCCGGAGATCATCGACCAGAGCGGCAGCCAGACCGGCCTGGAGGGCTGTCTGAGCGTGCCGGGCAAGTATGGAATCGTCACCCGTCCCAACGTGGTCACCGTCCGCGCCCAGGATCGGGACGGCAACTGGTTTGAGGTCGAGGGGGAAGCGCTCATTGCCCGGTGCTTCTGCCACGAGCTTGCCCATCTGGACGGCCAGCTCTATACCGAGGTGGCCGAGCGGATGCTCACCCCCGAGGAGCTCCAGGAGCTCACCGAGGGAGAGGAGGCGGAAGATTGAGACTGGTATTTATGGGCACGCCGGAGATCGCCAAGACCTGCCTGCAGGCGATCTATGCCGCCGGCCATGAGATTGTAGGCGTCTACACCAAGCAGGATACGCCGAAAAACCGCGGCATGAAGCTCACCATGTCCCCGGTGAAGGAGTTTGCCCTGGCGCATGATCTTCCGGTGTTCCAGCCCAAGACCTTCAAGGACGAGGCGGTGCTCTCCGAGCTCCGGGCGCTCAAGCCCGCCCTTCTGGTGGTGGTGGCCTACGGGAAGATCCTGCCCCAGGCGGTGCTGGATATCCCGGAAAAAGGCGCCATCAACATGCACGCCAGCATTCTTCCGGAGCTTCGCGGCGCGGGGCCGGTGCAGTGGTCCATTCTCAACCACTGCAAGGAGACCGGCGTCACGGCCATGTATCTCTCTGCGGGCATGGACGAGGGCGATATCATCGAGATTCGAAAGACGCCCATCGACCCCATGGAGACCGGCGCGGAGCTCATGGAGCGAATTGCGGTCATCGCCGCGGGACTTGCCTGCGATACCATTGCCGCCATTGAAGCAGGTACCGCCGCCCGGACGCCCCAGGAGCACGACAAGGCCACCTATGCCCCCATGCTCAGCAAGGACATGAGCCCCATCGACTGGAGTGAGCCGGTACGGTACGTCATCGACCATGTCCGGGGACTGATTCCCTGGCCGGTGGCCACCGCCGAGCTGGGCGGAAAGAAGTTTAAAATCTTCCGGGTGGAGGACACCGGGAAGAAGACCGAGAAGGCGCCGGGCACCCTCCTGGCGCTGAGTAAGCAAGGGCTGGAGGTCGCCTGCGGCGACGGCGTGGCCGTCATCCGGGAGCTCCAGGCCGAGGGCGGCAAGCGTATGCCCGCCGCCGACTACTTCCGCGGCCATCCCATTGCCCTGTAACCACCGCACGCACCGCACTGGTAGGGGTCGATGTCCCCATCGACCCGAGCCGCGGAAACGGCCAGGTACCAGCGGCGGCATGAGGCATGCCGCCCTACAGCCTTTGCCGAAATTCCACACCACGAAAGGAGCACCCCATGGACGCCAGAACCACCGCCCTCGCCACGCT
>ERZ1643251.1083-NODE-1083-length-32927-cov-17.111037_pt1 | contig 32927 bp, 36 predicted proteins | sample MGYA00579261_ERZ1643251 | MGnify/ENA primary metagenome ERZ1643251 (study PRJEB29033, sample SAMEA4952267) | chicken gut metagenome | biome: Broiler Chicken; feature: Gastrointestinal Tract; material: Caecum | place: Ireland | collected 2018 | study: Broiler... | reverse complement strand
ATATATAAATTTTATCATAAGGCAAGTGAAATTACACAAAAATAATTACATACCCTTTGATTTTCAGCTATATAATAACCAAGACTGGACGGAACGAATTGTCGCCGTAAGCACTGCCATTGCCGCCGCCGAAATAGAACACGCCAGCAAACGCCGTATTGCTGTAATAGCCTCCACGATTGAAGAAAGGAATGCCCGAATACGGAAAGTAAGAGTAATCGCCGTACCACGACTGGTTGTTAGCATCTCCACTCGAATTATATGTTCCACTTGATGTCTCGTATACTGCATCTCCGTATTTGCTCGCATTGGAATTATAATTTGCTAATCTTGTATCTCCACTTCCTGCTGTATATACATTCTTTGTCTTCGCATCTGTACTTGTATATAAGCTATTTCCATACGTTGTTAAATTAGGATTTCCATTATCTACATATGCTGCTACTCTTTCCCATGCTCCTCCGCTCATATCATACACTCCATAAACATTTCCTGTTGTACTTGCCTCTACACCTTGTGTGCTTGTATAATCACTTGTTGTTCCTTCATCTGCTGCTGCACTTGCACTATTTCCTGCTGATCCTGTTATATAGCTACTGCTATTATTTATCCATACTTCTTCTGTCTCTTTTCCATATTCACTTTTGCTTAGATATGCTACTGCTCCCCATTCGTCATTTCTCATCATATGACTATTTAAATTTGCATTCCCTAATGTTTTACTATCATATTCTAAACATACTGTATATGCATTTCCTATTGTTATATTTCTCCAACTTGTCACTCCCGGTTTTACTTGTAATGTTAAACTTGTACTATCAGTATTTGTTTCTCCTGTACTTACATCTGTAGTACATCCTGTATGGCTTGCTTCAAATTTTGCTACCCATAAGCCACTTACTTCCTCTCCATAGTTAAATGCGGGATGGATTACATATCCATTTGGAAATTGAGTATAATTTGAAGTTGTATCACTATTATATTCTACTATGCTTTTATCTGTTGATCCTTCTTTACTTGTCCCTTTCATGAATTCTACTTCTATTGTTCCTGTTGTACTTGTATGATACCCACTTGTTATACTATATGCATATCTTGGTATCCATACCCACATACTTCCATCACTTGTTTTTGCATTTGCCCACTTCTTTGCTGAGTAATCATACCAGTCTGGATCATCTCCTGTTGTTTCTACCCAATCATTTGTATTGCTATCCCATTTTATTGGTGTCATTTGGCTTGCATAATATTGAGGTGTATTTACTCCTTCTGAATCACTGTATTCTCCACCTATTGGTTTTTCTGGTTCCTCCGGTGTGCTTCCTCCACCTATTGTATTTAACATATTCCCCATATAATCTGCTAATTCATTCATCTGTGTTTGCTCATTTATAATTGCTTCATTTGTCTTATTAGCTGCCTCTCTAGCTTTTGCTATTATTCCATTATCGCTAAACACCAAGCTTATTGTTATTCCTGCTAGTATCAATAGAACAACAATTGTTACTACTAATGCTATTAATGTAATACCGTTTTGTTTTGTTATTTCTCTTATACCTAAACTTTGATTTAATTTTCCACTTGTTTGTAATGATAAGCTATGTTGTAATAAATTATTATTTTGTAAATTTTCTTTTTTCTTTTTTATCATGTTCTTCTCTCCTTTTCTTTGACACGCAAAAATGACAGGCTATTTCTATTCATAGTCTGTCATTTCTATATCACTAATAAAGGTATTTCTACCTTCTTTTATTTCTTTAAAGTTACTTGTGTGTGTGTGTGTGTGTGTGTGTGTACTCCCACAACGGTTTTAGCCTTTGTCATTTTCACGTGGCTCCTTTATCTTTTTGTTTAGTTTACAATACTACTTTTTTCGTACTTATTTGACATTGTTTGTGCTTATTTAGTATTGCTATATATATTATTTATTCTACTATATTATTTTTTTTATTTCAACACTTTATATAAAATTAATTTGCGAAGGTTTCGTCCGTTAATTAAAAAAGTAAATTCTATTTAATATAAAATAAAGATAATTTAGATAATTAATACAAAAGAAAAAGGATATGTAGAACTTAAAAAGATTACATATCCACACAAAATGGGTACAGTCCCCTAATTATAGCTCAATATTAAAGCACAGCATATTTTGCAAGGTCCATTAAAGTGCGACCAAGACCGGACGGAACGAAATATCGCTGCCGCTGCTGTAGCCATTGTTGTAGCCGAAATAAAACACTCCCGCAACAGTAGCGTCTACAGTCGTAGCGTCGATGTAACAACCTCCACGAATGAAGAAAGGATCACTCAAAGAAGGAAATCTAGAGTAATCGGCATACCACGATAAATTCCACGGACTAGTGCTATTGCTCGATGTCTCGTATACCGCATCTCCATATTTTCCTGAATTTTGATTATAGTTATTTGTAGGATCATCTGTGCTTGCTTTTATATACACATTCTTTGTTTTTGCATCTCCTTTCACTAAGCTTGAACCATATGTCATTAAATTTTCATTTTCGTTATTTATATATCCTGCTACTCTTTCCCATGTCCCTCCACTCATATCATATGTTCCATATACATTTCCTGTTGTACTTGCTTTTGCTCCTTGTTCACTTGTATAATCATTTGTTGTTCCTTCATCTATCCCAGCACTTGCGCTATTTCCTGCCGATCCCGTAATAAAACTACTACTATTATTTATCCATACCTCTTCGTTTTCTTTTCCATATTTACTTTTACTTAAATATGCTACTGCTCCCCATTCGTCATTCTTCATTAAATGACTATTCAATAATGTGTTATATTCTAAACATACATCATACATATTACTTATTGTTATATTTCTCCAACTTGTTACTCCTGGTTTTACTTGCAATGTTAAGCTTGTACTATCAGTATTTGTTTCTCCTGTACTTACATCTGTAGTACATCCTGTATGGCTTGCTTCAAATTTTGCTACCCATAAGCCACTTACTTCCTCTCCATAGTTAAATGCGGGATGGATTACATATCCATTTGGAAATTGAGTATAATTTGAAGTTGTATCACTATTATATTCTACTATGCTTTTATCTGTTGATCCTTCTTTACTTGTCCCTTTCATGAATTCTACTTCTATTGTTCCTGTTGTACTTGTATGATACCCACTTGTTATACTATATGCATATCTTGGTATCCATACCCACATACTTCCATCACTTGTTTTTGCATTTGCCCACTTCTTTGCTGAGTAATCATACCAGTCTGGATCATCTCCTGTTGTTTCTACCCAATCATTTGTATTGCTATCCCATTTTATTGGTGTCATTTGGCTTGCATAATATTGAGGTGTATTTACTCCTTCTGAATCACTGTATTCTCCACCTATTGGTTTTTCTGGTTCCTCCGGTGTGCTTCCTCCACCTATTGTATTTAACATATTCCCCATATAATCTGCTAATTCATTCATCTGTGTTTGCTCATTTATAATTGCTTCATTTGTCTTATTGGCTGCCTCTCTGGCTTTTGCTATTATTCCATTATCACTAAATACCAAACTTATTGTTATTCCTGCTAGTATCAATAGAACAACAATTGTTACTACTAGTGCTATTAATGTAATACCGCTTATTTGCTTTTTGTTTTTCTGCTTTTAACATACTCACACATTTTACTCTATTTTTGATTTTTGCATTCATCTTCTTTTCCTCCCATTTGTTTCTTCTGTTATTCTTCCCAATTTTTCTTTTACTAATCATCATCTTATTAGTCATATTAAATACTACTTAACTCTGCAATTTAATAAAATTAGAGATCCTTAAGAATTCTTTATTCTTTTTTTGCCTTATTATATGGAATATATTATATCATCCCGTTACAAAATTATGTATTTCTTTTATATTACGTTTGCATTACATTTTGATTGCATTTTTAGTTGCACATATTTTTTATAAAAACCAAAAGAGCTAACAATTAAGTCTCTGCTTAATTATTAGCCCTTATTTAGCTTTTTCAATACATGATCTGTCCCAAATTTCTTCATTTAAGAAATTTAGATCTGGTCCCAATTTTTTAAAACCATATTTCAACTCTTGCTTTTGTATAATAATATTCTACTCTTACTCCTAAAGTTTCTTGTAACTCATCTATTGTAATTGTAGCAGGAAGTTTATTATTATGTACCTCATTATCTCTATACTGTATTTCGTATGCTTTGCCATTATAGTCAAACTTTAAATCTGTTGTAAGGTTATTATTTAATAATATTACTTGGTCCGTATTTGTTACTATTTCAACTAAGCTTACACTATATTCTCTTGTTTGCTTATTAAATACGGCTTTTGCTGGCTGCTTTACTCCCCCAATTTCATCTCTACCTGTTGCTTGTTTTCCGTCGACATAAACTGTAAGCTCTTTTGGTGTTTCAAAGTTTTCCATATCATCTGTTGGTATTTCGCTTAAGTCTTTATTGTTTGTTTTTAAATACCAATAATATTCGTATTGTTCTTCATATATCTGCTGTTCTTCTGAATTCTCTGGGTCATAATATACTGAACTTACATAATCTCCTTTTCTAATTTTAGGAGTGTTTCCAAAGTTAGAAATCTGAATTCTATATAGCTGCATAATTTTCATAGCTTTTTTTGTTGCTTCTGCTATTTGTGAATAATTGTCTATATCTATATATACTTTGCAAGTTAAGAAATAAAATCCTTTATTCATTACACTTTCGTCAAAACCTGTTTCTATTTTAGTTCCTTCAAAAAATTCTTTATATTCTGGATTTTCGTAATAATATTTAACAAGATTCTCTTCAAAATCTGTTTTATAATTTCCTTCTATTTCTTTTTCTGCATTAAATTCAATTATTGGTTCTGTTGTTGTTCTTAGTACATATGTGCCGGTACCTCTCCTTGAAACAGTATTATCTTGTACTATCTCGAATTTTCTATGGTACCTATCTTCTAATTCAGATAAAAATTTATTTTTATCTGTTCCTGTAAAAAGTATTATTCTAGGAATCATCAAAAATATCATATATATACAAATTGCTATAAATGCTAATATAACTACAATAGTAACTAGTTTTGTAAATACATGCATACCTTTCGCTAAATTACTAACACTTTCTGGTTTTATATCTTCATATCCATTTGCTTTTTTATCTATAATTTCTTTCATTTTCTCAGGTTTCATCTTAAGTTACTCCTTTTACCTTTTTAATTGGTTATCAATGGTGACGGTGTCACTGGGGACGGTGTGTCACTGGGGACGGTGACTATTGACATGTTTTTGTGTCACTGGGGACGGTGACTATTGACATGTTTTTATTTCAATCTTATTTTTAGCAATGTGTCAATTTTCTCCGTCCCCACTGTCAATTTTCTCCGTCCCCACTGACACACTATTGCTTGTGCATCTATTCTAAAGTATTTCATTAAATCTGTAGCTTTTCCAGATTTTCCAAAGCAGTCTGGTATTCCCATTCTTATAACTTTTGTTGGATATTCTTCTGCTAATACTTCACATACAGCACTTCCAAGTCCACCAATTATACTATGGTCTTCTACTGTAATTATTTTATCTGTTTCTTTAGCACATTTTACTATTAATTCTCTGTCTATTGGTTTTATTGTGTGAATATCAACAACTCTTACATTAATGCCTCTTTCTTTTAAGATTTCTTGTGCTTTTAAAGCTTCTGCAACCGTAACTCCTGTTGCAAATATTGTTGCATCTGTTCCATCTCCTATTTGTATTCCTTTGCCTATTTCAAATTTTTGGTTTTCATCATATATAACAGGTGTAGCAATTCTAGCTAATCTTAAATAAACAGGTCCATTAATTTTTGCAATTTCTTCTACTGCCCATTTTGTTTGTACATCATCAGAAGTACACATTACAGTCATATTAGGTAGTCCTCTCATTAAGTTTATATCTTCTATCATTTGATGAGTTGCTCCATCTTCTCCAACTGTAACTCCTGCATGTGTTCCACAAATTTTAACATTTAATTTTGGATATGCTATACTACATCTTATTTGGTCATATACTCTTCCTGTAGCAAATGCTGCAAATGTACTAACATAAGGTATTTTTCCAAATGTAGAAAGTCCAGCAGCTATTCCCATCATATTTTGCTCTGCTATTCCTACATCTATAAATCTATCTGGAAACTTTTTTGCAAATAAAGATGTTTTAGTCGATTTAGCCAAATCTGCATCTATTACAACTACATTTTTATTTTCTTCGCCCAATTTTTCTAAAGCTTCACCAAAACTTTGACGAGTTGCTATTTTTTCTTCTTTCATTATATTTATATCCTCCCTCACATAATACCAATTTTTATACGTTTAAATTTATATTGTCTTATATAAAACACATTTAATTTATGTTCAAAATCTATATTAAGCCATTGATTTACACATTAGATGTGCCATATTAATATTTGTTACTTAATTCTTCCATTGCCTTCTTATATTCTTCCTCATTTGGTGCTTTTCCATGCCATCCTATTTGATTTTCCATAAAAGAAACTCCTTTTCCTTTTACTGTCTTAGCTATAATTATGCTTGGCATCCCTTTTTTAGTTCTTGCAGAAGTAAATGCATCAATTAAACTAGATATACTGTGTCCGTCACATTCTATTACATTAAATCCAAAACTCATAAACTTATCTGCAATACTAGATGGCTCTATTACTTCATCTATACTTGTCTCTAATTGTAAACCATTGTTATCTAAAATAACACATAAATTATCTAATTCTTTTTTGCTAGCAGTCATTGCCGCTTCCCAAATTTGTCCTTCATCTATTTCACCATCTCCAAGTAGGCAGTATACCCTACATCCGGCACTATCCATTTTAGAAGCAAGTGCCATTCCAACAGCACTAGACAATCCTTGTCCTAAAGAACCTGTTGTCATGTCCACGCCTGGTACTTTGCTCATATCCGGATGGCCTTGTAAATTACTTCCTATTTTTCTAAAAGTTTTTAATAGCTCTCTATCAAAATATCCTTTTCTAGCTAAAGTTGCATATAATGCAGGGCTACAATGACCTTTTGATAAAACAAATCTATCTCTGCCTTCTGCATCTGGTTTTTGTGGATTTATATTCATTTGGTTAAAATATAATACTGTTAAAATATCTGTACATGAAAGCGAACCTCCTGGATGTCCAGACTGTGCTGAATATACTTCTTCTATAATATCTTTTCTTATATCATTTGCTATTTTTTCTAAAGCATCAATACTTGTAATTTTCAAAATATTACCTCCTTTTTTTGCTCATTATATCATAAACTAAAATAAAAAAAATACTTCTCTATGATTTTTTTCATAAAGAAGTATTTTTTATAGATTTTACTTTTTCAATTTACCAAAAATATTTTTTTGTAATCTTTTTAACGTTTAGTAGAATTTACTTTTCTGGCTCTCCGATTTTATTACTTTGAATAACGTATAAAATTTACATTTCAAAAATTTCAAGCTAAAAGTTTATTCAAAGTTCAAATCTTTTACAGTTGGTCCATATATCATTTTGCCTGTATATTCATATCTTGAACCATGGCAGGGACAATCCCAAGTTTTATCTAAATTATTCCATGAAAGTTCACAACCTAAATGTGCACATTTTGGAGCTATAGTATATATTTTTCCGTCCTTATCTTTGTATGCTCCTACTTTTTCTCCATCAATTTCTATTATTTTTCCTTCTCCTTCTTTTAAATTTTCTTGTTCCTCCTCTGGTAGCACAAACTTTTTAATAACAAGTGAGTTTACAGTTTCTTTAAGCATATTTCCCATTTCTTGTCTATTTTTTACAGGCTCAACTCTAGTAGATACAAAAATATCTTCATACCTATTCTTTCTCTCTAGTATCATGTCAGCAATTATATTTGCTGCAATATTTGATGTCGTTATTCCCCATTTGTTAAATCCTGTTGCCACATAAGCATTTTCCCACATTGTAGAATATTTTCCAATATAAGGAATTTTGTCCAGCGTAATGCAATCCTCCGTATTCCAATAATTTTCTACTTTTCCGTTAGGACATATTTGCTTCGCTATGTTCTCTAAATTTTTATATGAATTACTTAAATCTATTTTTTCTCCCGTTTTATGGTCAGAACCTACTACAATCAACACATAGCCATTGTCACTTTTACTATTTCGTTCTCCTCTATCTTGTTTGTTTTCCTCTTCGTCTTTCTCCGTCAAATTATTATATTTATTTTCCACTTTTGCCATTCTTAACGAAACCTTAGGATTTGCAAAAGTTATATACATACCATCAAACAGTTTTTCATTTACATACATAGATATTCCATAACTTGTAGATTGATACATCTTCAAAAAATAAAATCCTGGCATATTTACTATAGGATATTTAGTTGCAATCACCAAATATTTTACTTTTATTAAATATCCATCTTCTGTTTCTATAGAATAATATCCGTCTTCATTTTTTATTTCAACAGCTTTAGTATTTTCGTATATCTCTGCTCCTAAGTTTTTACATATTTTTGCAAGCTCAGTAACATATTTATAAGAATTAAACTGTGCTTGATTCTCAAATTCTATAGCTGCAATAGGGTTTAATACTGATAAATTTTTATCAATTTCTTCCTTTTCTATATATTTAGCTTTGCCACCAAATGATTTAATAATATCAACTTCATCTTTTAGTTCTTGTACATCTTCCTGTCCAGTTGCTACCACATATGCCGACTGTTTTTCTAAATCACATTCTATATTTTCTTTTTCAATAATTTTTTTAATATTTTCTATTGCTTCTTCATTTGCCTCGTAATACATTTTGGCAAATTCTTCACCTTTAGAATTTTTTAGATATTTATAAAATAAACCATGTTGACTTGTAATCTTCGCCGTACTATTACCAGTTGTTTGCAATCCAACTCTATCTTTTTCAATTACTACAACTCTCAAACTTTTCTTTTTGTTTAATAGACTATAAGCCGTACTTATTCCTGTAATTCCTCCTCCAACTATACACACATCAGTTTCTATGTTTTTATTTAATTTGTCATATTTTCTTACATTCTTAGTACTATTTATCCAATAAGAACTCATAAAATCACTCTCCTTATTGTAATTATTTACAATAATTCATTTTTTAAACAAACTTTATTCAAAAAAATTATTTAAGTATTTCAAAAAATAAACCCAAAATGTTAAACTTTTTTGTCTAACATTTTGGGTTCACTTCACATTTCAAAAGTTCATTTTGAATTAACGTATTTTACCATATCTTCAACATTCTCTTCTAATACAAAACTCGCTCCTTTTTCTAATGTTTGAACTAATTCTTCACTACCTGGTTTGTTTTCACTCTTTATAGCCTTTCCAACCAAATTAATTACTTTTTTAAATAACCAATTTAATTTTGAGTAGTCAATTCCTCCACGCATATAAAATAGTTCTTGACTAACATTATTTCCTACTTTTAGTGCTTCTATGTACTCTGTAGTTGACGGATATATTCCTACTGCACCACAACACTTTATGTTGTAAATTTTATTTACTTTACTATATCCACAAATTCTACTTGCACAAACCCATCCTAAATAAATGACTTCATCACCTTTATTTAAATATTGTCTTGCCTCTTTAATATCATAGCATGGGATATTTAATTTTTTGCTCAAAATTATTGCATACTGCATTGTATGTCCAGCATTGCTTTTATAAATAATAGCTTTCACAACATTTCCCCCTTTTGTATCCTTTATGAATAAATTCTAACATAATTAATTCTATCTATCAATAAAACTATTTTGTTGATATTTCATTAATTACTTTATTTATATCATCAAATAATCTATTTTTTTATAATATGCCTCCTTTACTGATAATATAAATAATTTATTTTCTTTGTTAAGTGGGCACTTTTTTGTTCCATAGTTCCTCTTTAGATACTATTAAGTATTTTTTCTTTTTAGTCATAAAAATCCTCCTTAAAATATACACTTTTTTATTAGTGCATACTTTAAGGAGGATAATTCATAAAATAGAATTTCTTTTTCTAAGTATAAGAGTTAGTAATATTATCTAATTTAAACTATCAGTCCAAGTATTAATATCTGAATCTGATGGATTAGAACTAAATCTATGTCCTTCTTGCCAATTTCCACCATTTGCCTCAACAAATGTATCTACTGGCCATGCTGCAATTCCCCACCATATTGGATACCCAATTAGTACTGTATCATATTCTTCCCAATTATCTACAGTTGTAGAAACAAGTTCAACATTTCTTAATGATTCATCTTCATGCTCTCTTGTAACTCTTGAGTTACTATCTGTCCAGTCTAAATCATTAGAAGTATATTCTTCTCTTGGTTGAATTTCAAAAATATCAGCATTTAGATTAAAAGTTTAAGCAAAATATTTTAGTTAATTCTATAACTATTTTTCCTTCATTAATAATTTTTATTGTTATATTATTTGGAGTTAACTTCAGGTCAATACTTATTATAAATTTTTTATAAAACTTGATGATAAACTTATTTTTTCATTATTCTACATTAATTAGCTCATACTCTCTTGTTCCAAAGCCTAAATCTGCAGCAGCTTCTATTGTATGAATTCCATGTCTGCTTTCTACTCTTTCAATAAAATGTTCTTTTCCTGGATCTTCCGAATTATATACTAAATCTATACAAGCTTGATCAATTGCTATTGGGTCTGTACTTGCTAAAATTCCAATATCTTTCATACATGGGTCTTCTGCAACAGCACAACAGTCACAGTCTACAGATAAATTACACATAATATTTATATACACAATTTTATCTTTAAATAAATTATGAACTGATGATGCAGCATCTGCCATTGACTCTAGAAATTTATCTTGCTCTGGCAAATTATCCCATATTTCATTTTGGTTCTTGCTTCTTCCTGCAGAATGTATCCATGATTTTCCTTCTGAAGATGCACAACCAATAGAAAGTTGTTTTAATGCTCCACCATATCCTCCCATTGGATGTCCTTTAAAATGTGATAATACAAGCATTGAATCATAATTTACCAAATTTTTTCCAACATAATTTTGAGTTAGTACTTTTCCATTTGGTATATCTAATTCTTTGTCTGGTCCTTCTGCATCTAACAAATCAACTTTAAAATATTTAGTCCACTCGTGTTCATCTAATAGCTTTCTGTGTTTTTCTGTTGAATTTCTCTCTCCTGCATATGCAGTATTACATTCTACTACTGTTCCATTTACATGTTCTACAATCTTTTTTACAAATTCAGGTCTTAAATAGTTTTGATTTCCTTGTTCTCCAGAATGTAATTTTACAGCAACTTTACCAGATAGCTTTACTCCTAATGTTTCATACATTTTTATGACACTTTCTGGTGTTATTTCCTTTGTAAAATAAACTTTAGATTTTTCCATTACAAAATCCTTCTTTCTTTTTTATTTTTCATACGTAAATATTTTTTAGCCAGTTATATTTATATCACTTAGAGTTAACTTCAAGTCAATATTTTTGCAGATTATTTTCAAATTAATTTTACTTTTGTTGTTTATTGGCATAGTATAAATCTTATCTTATAAAATTTGTAAAATTTATTTCTTCTTTCTGAGGTCTTTCTATTCCTTTCTCTTTGCCAGCTTCTATACATTTTAAATAATAAGCCATATTTTTTCCAAGTATTCTCATTATTTGCATGCCTTCCTCATCTTTTTTTACATCTTCTGGAGTAGCTCCATGAACCATATTCCAATATCTTGATGAGATAATTGGCATTTGACTTATTCCAAAATACTTATTTAATTGGTCATATGTAGCAGTTGTTCCAGCTCTTCTTGCAGAAATAACTGTTGCTGCTGGTTTAAATTCAAATATTTCTCCTTTTCCACTTTGAAAAGCTGAATAAAAAGCCCTATCCATAAATGATGTAATTGCACCTGTTGCTCCTGCATAATGTACTGGTGATCCAAATATAAATCCATCTGTATCTTTTGCTTTTTCTACAAATTCATTTACTACATCATCAAACACACACTTTCCTGTTTTAGCACATGTTTTGCAAGCAATACAACCAGCAATTGGTTTAACTCCAACCCAGAATATTTCTGTTTCAATATTTTCATCATTTAAAGCTTTAGCAACCTCTTCTAACGCCGTATTTACACATCCGTTTTTATGAGGTCCTCCATTTACTAATAATACTTTCATCTTTAAATTCTCCTTTCTTATTCTATAATATATTATATATGTATATATTTTTTATTTTATAAATTTCTTTCAGTATATTGTTCCACTTTCATATGAAGTCCATACTTATTTCTAAGCTCTGCTATTTCTTGTATCATTACTAATTTTCAATTACTTCTATTGATTTTAATTCTAATTCATCTAAAGGTACATCTACATTATTAAATTGTACACTTACTTTTGCTCCGTTTTTTAATTCTCCCGTTATTTCTGTATCAGCTGCAATGTTAAGCTTCAAAGCAAAAGGCAATTTATATGTCTTATCTGAAATATTGTATTTTAAATATATTTCATTTGATGAACTAAAATATTCTCCTACTAGTATTTCACAATCTCGCTCACCTTTCAGAGCTTCTTTTTTCATCTTATTATAATCCTCTGATTTTAAAACTATAATTGGATTGTCGCCTGTGTTAAAATTCCCATCACTTGTTTTAAATAAATTTCCTGTATAAATTAGTATATCTCCCTCTTGTATGTAATTTGTGTCATACTCCTCAGATGTAAAATAATCTATACATTTTTGGTTATTATTATTTAAACTTAAACTATTGTACTCATCCATTTCAAATCCGAATTCACCAAAATGTTGCCCATTAAATATATAAATGTATTTATCTCGTTTTAATTCTACGATTCCTTTAATAGTAATATTATTAATAACTTCCGTAATTTCATTTTGATTTTTTATATCATTTTCTACTTTTTCACTATTGATAGCAAAGTTAGTATCAATAGTATTTGAATTATTTTTCTCAGCTTTATTGTATATAATTATAATACCAATAATTAATAATAATATTATTAAACAAATGATTACCACTTTTCTTTTCATATAAATTTCCCCTATAAATTATTACTATTTTTATATTCCAAATTCTTCTGCATATTTAACAATTCCTTTTATTTTTATATTAGTGTCATTCAATTTTATTGCCATAAAATTTTTATTTGATACATCAAAAGGTGCTTCTATTCCATATTCTATTACTGGGATATATCCAAACTTTGGATAATAATTCTCACTTATTTTAGTCCCCTCCAATTTAATCTTAATAACACAAATAATCATTAATACTTATTCCATACCATAGTATATTCGATTTCATTCGTATCTTTATCTATATTTTCACTTTTCCATATTTGCATTATAACATTTATATCATTTTTTTCAAATCTTCTTATCATCTATTTCTCCTATATTTAACAATTTTTTGAAAATATGCAAAAAATCTTTAAGTATATAAATTTTCAGGATTACAGCATTTCTTCTCGTTATAGTGCTGTTCCTTTTTCTGGAACAAAAAATTTACTCATATCATTTTTTTCAAGAGTTAATAATGCCACTTTATTTTTTATTCCACCACCATAGCCTGTTAAGCTTCCATTTGTTCCAACTACTCTATGACAAGGAATAATAATACAAATTGGATTCCAACCCACAGCTCCTCCTACTGCTTGTGATGACATTTTTTCTATTCCTCTTTTTTTAGCAATTATTTTAGCTATATCGTTATATGTTAATGTCTTTCCAAAAGGAATTTCATTAATTATATCTATTACTTCTTTTCTAAATGGTGTTAAATTTTCTATTTTATATTTTGGAGTAAAGTCAGGAACATTCCCCTTAAAATAAACGTCTAACCATTTACTTGTTTTCTTAAATATTGGTAAATCTTTTTCTTCACAGTTTATATCATGTTTAGAAGTATCTCTTGAACCTTCGAACCATAAGCCTGTTAAATATTCTCCATCACTGTTCATTATCATATTAGAAAAACCTTGCGGCGTTTGATAACTATATTTATATGTCACTTTTGAAACATCTCCTATATTTTTAATCTAGTCTATATCTTACAAGTTGCTAGTTTATATTTTCTCACTTTTTCAAAACATACACTAACCATTTATTATTATTTTCTCCACCTTCCTTATGAAAATCATAAATTTGATATCCGATTTTTGAAATAATATCATCTAATTCTTCTTTTCTAAAATAATTATAATAACGTTCTACTCCCATATGATATTCATTAGGGAAATCAACCCATTCTTCGTCAACATTTCTTATTTCACGATTCATAGCATTAAAAATAAATAATCCATCTTTTTCAAGCGCATCATACGTCTTTCGTAAAACTTTTTCTGCATCTTCTTTAGTGAAATGTACAAATACTCTCCAACAAAAAATAGCAGAATATTTTTCTATAAAATCATCCTCTAATACATTAAACTTAATTGTTTTTAAGCCTTTATCTTTTATTGCATTAATAAAATCTTCTGCTATATCACTTGCAGTTGCATCATATCCTAGCTCTTTAATATATCTAGCATTTGAACCATCTCCAGCGCCAATTTCTAAGACCTTTACACCTTTAGGTAATCTTTCCATATTTGATTTAATAAATTTTTCTAATCTTTCACGCTTACGCTTAGCTTTCTCTGGATCAAGATTATCATGTTTAATAGTAGTCTCTAAATATAAACTAGCCTTTTCCTTATAAACTTCAATCGTTTTTTCGTTTTCTTTACTCATATTTTTACATTTCCTCCCAAAGATACATTATTATATTTTAATTATCATACCATAAAAATAAAAATTACTCTATACATTTGTATAAAGTAATTTTTTCTATAATATTTCACTTTTTTAAATAATCTGATTCATTTATTGTCTTTATAATATAATTAATATCATCATATCTAGAAGAATTTATTTATTATTTTTTTCATTTTTATTTTTTAATAAATAAACAGCTAAACAACTCATTCCTATCCCTATCATAGTAATAGCATTATTTACATCAATTTGTTTTAAAATAGATGTAACTATCACACAAACTCCCATTGCTAATCCTACACCAATTAATGCAATATTAACAATTTCATCAATTCTATTATTTTCTTTTTTAGTTTGAGCATTTAATAGTTCTTCAACTGTTATTCCTAATATTTCTGCTAATTTTGGAATAGAATTAACATCTGGGCATGCTAAATTTCTCTCCCATTTTGATACAGCTTTATCTGTAACATTCATTTTTTCTGCCAATTCACTTTGTGTCATTCCTTTTTCCTTTCTTAAAGAACTTATCATTTCTCCAAGATTTTTATTTGACATATTTAAATCCCTCCTTTGATTATTAATTCTATTTTACTTTTACTATTAAAAAAACTCAACCGACAATTAGTTTACTTTAATAAACCTTTAGTTTAGTTTTAGTTTATTTAACAAATTACTTTTTTAGCATCATATCATAAAAAGAAAAATTACTCTATACATTTGTATAAAGTAATTTTTTTCTATTTTTTATCTTTCCATTCATGATACAATATTTTTTTCTACAAACTATATTTTACAATTATGCACTTTTTCTTAACAAATTTTATTTGAATTATAAATTCTAAAAAATAATTTACTTAACATTTTATTCTTCTTTATTACTATATATCTTGTATGAAATTTTATAAGATATATAATACATTATTATCATAAACACAGCTAATATTATTAATCCATATCTACTAAAAAAGCCTTCTAACATTTCCATATCTATATTAAATCCAGTTTTCATTATTAAAAATCCAGCTCCTGCAATAATTACAATCAAGGCAAATACTAATACAAACATTTGAATTCTACCTTTTTCCGCTCCCCATTTATACATACTTGGAATTTGTATGGCTTGTATTAAAGATATTCCCCACATTCCTCCTATTGTAGTAGTAATTAAACTTTCATAATCAATGTTTATCATATCTTCTGGTCGAATGTAATTCATTACATTTGCAACTATAATTGTTAACGCTAATCCTAATATTCCTCCCAAAATAGTTGCACTTATTGCTAAAATAAATTTTTCTTTTACAATCTCTTTTCGACTAGTTGGTAATGTTAATATATATTTATTCGATTTCGCTATTTCGTCATAATTAAATGTAGCAAGTGAAATCATGCCAACTATTGTACATATTATAATTGGACCAAAATTAATAGCATCTGTTCCTATTATTGCAATTCCACAAAACAATATTATAATAATTAAAGATGCTTTGTAACTTGATAAATTATATAAATCTTTTTTTAGTAACCCTTTTATCATTATTATTTTCCCCCTTAATATAAAATAACATAATATCTTCTATAGATGGTTTATCAATAGTTGTAATATTATATTTTCGTTTAATGCTATTTTTATCACTTGTTAATACCTCATATTGATACTTTTCTTTCTTATATTTTATATAGTCTTTTTTATTTAACTTTTCAAAATCTTCTTTACTGCATTTTATAATTCCATAATTTTCTAATAATTCTCCTGTTGGCATATTGAATATAATATTACCTTTTTCTATAAATATAATATAATCTGATATGTGCTCCAAGTCTGTTGTAATATGTGTTGACAATAAAATAGACCTTGATTCATCTTCCTCTATATATTTTCTAAATATTTCTAGTATTTCATTTCTCACAACTGGATCTAAACCACTTGTTGGTTCATCTAATATTAAAACTTTTGGATTATGAGATATAGCTGTCGCTATTTTTAATTTCATTTTCATACCACTTGAAAAATCTTTTATTAATTTATTTGTTGGTAGATTGAACTGTTTTAATAAATTTATATATTTGTTTTCATCCCACGTTTTATAAACATCCTTCATAATAGAATTAATTTGTTTTGCTGTTAAGTAGTCTGATAAAAAGCTATCATCTAATACTACCCCAATTTCTTCTTTTATTTCTTTTTCGTTTTTCTTATTATCTTTTCCAAATATTTTTATATTCCCATCGGCTTTTGTAATATTTAGTATAGATTTTATTGTTGTAGTTTTTCCTGCTCCATTTTCTCCAATCAACCCTACAATACATCCTTGTGGTACATCAAAACTAATATTTTTTAATTCAAAGTCTTTATATTTTTTTGAAACATTTTTTAACTCAATGTTATTTTCCATGCTAAAAATCCCCCTCGAATATCATTTTAAACAGTTCTTTTATTTCTTCTTCAGAAATATTTGATATTTTAGAAATATCATAGATTTTTTCTATATAATCTTGAATTTCTTTTAATTTTTCCTCTTTAATTAATTCTATATTTTTTGGAGCAACAAAAGTTCCTTTTCCTTGAACTGATTTTATAAATCCTGCCTTTTCTAATTCATCGTAAGCTCTTTTTACAGTTAGAAAGCTAATTTTTAAATCATTGGCCAAATTTCTTACAGATGGTAACATTTCTTCTTCCTTCAGTTCATTAGAAAATATTGCTTGTTTTATGGCATTTTCTATTTGCTCAAAAATCGGGATACTACTATTATTACTTATAATAATATTCATATTTTCCTCCTTACTGTTATATTTATATTATAACAGTATATAACAATATGTCAATATGTTTTATAAAATTTTAATAAAAAAAGAACTACTATTTTTTCTAGTAGTTCTCTCTATTTTATTGTAAATCAACAATTTCCAATTTTTATTTCTTTAATTTAAATCCATCCTTAAAAGCCTCTCCTACTCTTTCGGTAACTTTATAATAACCGTGAGTATATGGATCAAAGCTAATTGCATCTACTAATTCAACATCAACATTATCTCCATTCATTACTTTTTCATCAGCAGTTACATTTACTACTTTTCCTATTACCCCACATCCATATTCACCATCTTGATATTCTATAAATTCACATTCAAGACATATTGGAAATTCATTAATAATAGGTGCATCTACATTTTCTGATTTAATTGCTGTAAGTCCGCTATTTTCAAATTTATTTGGAGTATTATTTCCTGATACCACTCCAAAATAATCCGCTTCTACAACATGCTTACTATCAGCTATACTTACAGTAAATGCTTTTCTTTCCTTTATGTTTTTAACAGTTTTATGTGTCTCTGTTAAATTTAGTATTACTTGATTTCTACTTAGCATAGTTCCCCATGCTGCATTCATAACATCAACACTTCCATCTTCATTATATGTTGCTATCATTAATACTGGCATTGGAAATATTGCTTCAGAAGTTTTAATATTTTTTCTCATTTTAAAGACCTTCCTTTCAAAAATATTTATAAGAGCATTATATATTAAATTTAATACTTTTGTAAATATTTTACTTAGTTAAAGATATATTATAGCTATTATCAATTAGCTCAAATATTTTTTCTGTTTTTATACTTCCATCTAATCTTATTGTAATCCAATTATCTTTGTTCATATGATAACCTTCAAATATTTTTTCATTGTCTATAATATCTTTTATTTTATCTTTTTGATATCTTAAATCAATAATATTTACTATTTCATCTGATTCTATTTTTAGTTTTCTTTCAGATATTACAAGTAATGCGCCATACCATTTATTATTAATTTTATTTCTCCAAACTGCATTTTCGGGAAATTTATTCCATAAATACTCTAAATCATCGTTATATTTTTCTTTTACATATTTTATTACTTCTTTAGCTTGTTCACTATTAAATATATTTTTGATTGTACATTTTGTTATAATATTTTGTAATTCTTTTTCATATTCTTCTCTAACTTTCCCCACAAATTCTCCTGCAGTATCTTTAATATCCACTAAAATATATTCATCTTCGTTTGTTAAATCAAATAATTTTGATGTCATTTTATTATTTTCAACTATAACACTCATTTCAAATTGTTCATCATATATTTTAGTTTTATACAAATATATTTTATTTTCTTTTGCAAATCCATACTTTAATAATTTATCATAATCTATTGTTTTATTTTTTAATTCATTATCTAAAATTCTCATAAAACAATCTCTCCTTATCTTTATAACTTGTAATTTGTTGGGCAGATGTTATTGATTGTATTCCACACATTTTGCTTCTAATAACTTAAAATTACAGCACCTTGATTTTATGTTTTGTGGTAACTTTCCATTGTTATATAGTTGATTTAAATTTATAATCATCACAAATTACCTCCTTAGTATTTCAATTATATGTTAAAATTTATAAAAATACAATAATGCAAAAGGATTAGAGTTTGACCTCTAATCCCCTTTTTTTAATTCCAGTTTGATGGCTGGATTCACCAACTTTTTTGCTATCTCTAGCAATAATATTATATGCAATTTATATAAATTTATTGCTTTTGTATTTTTAATATAACATATTCTTCTTTTAATGTTTTTAAAGTATTTTTTATTATGGCATTTTGCTCGCTTTCCTCAGCATTATTTTCGATGCTAATAGAGTCTATTAATTTTTCTTCATAATCAGATATTGAAAAATTTAAGTTTGTCTTTCTATATTTATTTCTTATAACGTTTTTTGCAATTCCCGTTAAATATGCTTTTATATCTATTGTATTAGGTAGCTTATCACTATTTTTCCAAATAGCAACAAATACATCAGATATTATTTCTTCAATATCTTCATCTGTTATATATGTACTTACTCCATTTTTTACAATAATATAGACATATCCATAAAAATCATCAAGAATTTTGTCTATATTTAGTTTACCATTTACTAAAAAATCCTTTAAAATTTCCTTTTTCAATTTAGATCTAAATCTCCTTTTATTTTAGTTAACTTTCATCTATATAGTAACATTTTTTTATAAAAGGTTACAAGTTTTATAAAAATTTATTTACTATTAAGTCACAAAGTAATTCTGTATATAAAAATAATTACCTTAGATTAAAAATTAATTTGTCATAATTTTTAATCTAAGGCATTTTTATCGTTTTTTATTCTCTGTCTGTTTCTTTAATTATTCTAAACAGTCTTTCATTCTTGTAGATTCTCTCTCTTCCAATTTTCTCTGACGTTAAGAATCCCAAACTTACCAATGTATCTAAATACTTTTGAGCAGTTTTATCTGAAACTCCCAATTGTTTTTGAACATAAGGAATTTTAGTATAAAACTCAAAAAATAAGGCCTCCAAAAGTTCTTTTGAATATAATTTTGTTTTTTCCCTTAACTCATGTTTCATTTTTAATATTTCATCTTTTATTTTATTTATAATACTAATTGTTTCTTCGGCCATTTCTTCTATCCCTACTAGAATATATATAATCCATTCCTCAAACTTTCCACTTTCTCTTGTTTTTTGAAATAACTCATAATATTGTATTTTATTTCTGATTATATATTTGCTTAAGTATAAAATAGGTGTATCAATTAATCCTTTTAATACTAAATATAGTATATTCAATATTCTACCTGTTCTTCCGTTTCCATCATAAAATGGATGTATTGATTCAAATTGATAGTGTATAATAGCAAGTTTTATTAGAGGATCCACCATATCCTCATCATTATTTATATAGTCTTCTAAATTTTTCATATATTTTAATATTTCTGCTTTTTCTTGAGGAGGTATATATACAATTTCATCTGTTAATGTATTCTTAATTACAGTTCCCGGCACGTTTCTTATACCTGCCTGATTATGCTCTATTTTTTCCTGAATTTTAATTATAATATTAGTATTAATTATTCCTCTTTCTTGTATTAATTCATACCCTTTCCAAATAGCTGCTCTATAGTCAACAACTTCTTTGGCAGCTGGACTTGTATCCATAGGTCTTACCATTGCCTTATAAATTTCATCATGTGTTGTTACTATATTTTCTATTCCGGAGCTTGTTTTTGCCTCATTTATCATTATTGCATTTATTAAAATATTTTGATTTGGCATTGTTTGAGCAATCCCCTTTAATTCTGCCAGTGCTCTACTAGTTCTAGCTAATTGTTTTAAAACCATCTTTGTTTCTATTTCATTATCTAGCGGTAGCATTTCTAATTTTTTTTCCAATAACTTCACCTTCTTTATATAAATACCGGAAGTTTTTTTGTTTTTCTTCCTGTATTTATATAATACCAGAAGTTTCTTCCGGTGTCAATACAATACCGGAAGTTTTTTCGTTTTTCTTCCTGTATTATATAAATAGCGAAAAAAATTTCCACTCTATCTCACATTTCTAATTCCTACATCAGAAACTAAATTAGAAACATTGTACAAAAATAAAGTTTCATCAATTTCATTTTGGCTGCAATAATCACTTAATGGTAAATTATAATATCTTGGATCAAGAAAATGTATTTCTTCATAATTCTGGCATAAAAACTGTGCCATTATATGAGAATAAGAATCTTTTACTACCAATAACTTCTTTCCATTGTTTACTTTTGTTTTTATAACTACCTTTGCATGATTTCCATTTAAGAAGTATGAATATTTATCTTTTTTTGTTAAATATTCATCGTTAAAAATAGAATTGTATGTTTCTCCATCATAATCTCCTAAAACATTAGTATTTATTGCATTTTTATACACAGTTATTTCATCCGGTTCTTGCCAAGCAACTTGTGCTTTAGAGTCAAAAGTTCCTAAAAAGTTTGTTGTTACTGTTTCTTTATCAAATTCTGACAATTGAGCTGGTGGTATATTAGCTGCTTTACAAAATTCTTGATATAGTAAGTAAGCTCCTTCACTTGTCATATGATGGTCTGTTTTAAAGTAAAGTTTTGTTGTACTTTTATTTTCTTTCAATGTTTCAACTGTATCAATTGTTTTCACATCTGGGCAAGCTGAATAGACTTCATTTATTATCTCATTTTGGTCTACTGCATTTACATTATCCGGTAATTTATCTTGATTAATATAAATAGAATTTGGTGCTAGCAAAAAATAAGTTGGGATTCCGGTCTTTACTGCAAAGTTATTAATTGCATTTGTTGCAATTGAAATATTTTCTCTTTCTTTATCTGTGTATTCAAACTTTTCGAATAAATATCCATCTTTTCCAATATATACACCATTATTTTCTGCTTTTCCTATTGCCACTTGTACAAATGAATTTAGCTTTAGCCAAAAATTACGAAATACAAAATGATCATTAATATAAGTGTCTAATTCTTCCGAATATTTTCCACTTACTAAATCCTCAAAACTAAATTCTGGAACTTTAGCTAAATATCTATTTTCTTGTTCTGAAAATGCTGGTTCTGGTATTACAAAATTAAGAATAATTAGAACAAGCCATATTATCATAAAAATAAGAAAAAATATCTTACCTTTTTTCATGATTAATCTCTTACCTCCATTATTGCTCTGTTTAAAGAAATTACATATGAGACAAGCCCATTTTCATTGTGCTGTATCTCTTGTAAAGAAATTTCACATATGTGCAGCAAAACTATTTTTATTAAAAACGGAAATATAAAAATGGGTTAAATGAATTTGTTACCAAGCTTGCTGTTGATAAAACAAATATTGCCACATATCCTAAAGTTGTAATAACTTCCAATGTTTTGCTATTTTTACTATCAATTTTCTCTTTTAACTTTTTCCATAGTGGAATTGAACAAATAGCTCCAATTAAAATAAGTAAGCCATAGTTTTGTAAATAATAAAGTGCCTCACTATTCCATAAGTTAGAGTTAATAAACATAGCTTTTATATACTCTCCTACTCTTGCTAAGTCTTCAAAAGCAAAGATTACCCAACCAACTAAAATAATAACAATTGAATAAATATGACCTATTATTTTAGGTAGTTTTTCCAATAGTTTTAACAAGAATAGTTTTTCTAAAATTAAAATGACTCCAAAATAAAGTCCCCATAATATAAAGTTCCAAGAGGCTCCATGCCATGCACCTGTTAAAAACCATACAATTAAAATATTTCGTATTTGAATGGCAAAACCTCTTCTATTTCCACCAAGAGGAATATATACATAGTCCCTAAACCAACTGCTTAATGTTATATGCCATCTTCTCCAAAACTCAGTAATACTTTTTGAAATATATGGATAATTAAAGTTCTCATCAAACTTCATACCAAAAATTTGAGCTAGTCCAATTGCCATATCTGAATAACCACTAAAGTCAAAATAAATTTGAAGTGCAAATGAAATAATACCTATCCATGCAAATAACATACTTAATTCTGAGTAATTTCCAGTTTCAATAGTGTTCCATAGAGCACCTACACTATTAGCAATTAATACCTTTTTTCCAAGTCCAATAATAAAACGTTTCATACCTGCAGAGAAATTATCTAAGCTAATATTTTTTGTTTCTAATTCCTCGTCTACAGTTTCGTAACGTACAATTGGTCCAGCAATAATTTGTGGGAACAATGTTGTATAAGTTAAATAATTATAAAAACTCTTTTCGCATTTTACTGTTCCTCTATAAACATCAATAACATATGACAAAGACTGGAATGTATTAAATGAAACTCCAATTGGAAGTGGAATATTAAGTAATGGAATAGAAAGTCCAGTCAAATTGTTTATGTTTGTTATAATAAAATCAGCATATTTAAAGAAAAATAAAATTCCTAAATTTACTACTACATTAATCATTAAGAATAATATTTTTTTCTTTTTATTGTCCTGATACTTCGTAATTTGCTTGCCACATATAAAGTCCATAACAGCAAGCACTAACATAATAAAAATATAACGAATTTCTCCCCATGCAAAAAATACCAAGCTTGCTAGTATCATAATTGCATTTTTAAATTTGCTTGGTACTATAAAGTATAGAAGTAGCATAATTGGTAGAAAAATATATAAGAACACAATACTACTAAATACCATTGTAAGTTTCTCCTTTTTCTTTTGGCAAAAAGAAAAGTTGCCTAATTGTTAAAGCAACTATTCTTTTTTAGTATTTCTTGCAATCATATTATATTTAATTTATAAATACTTTTCATCAATTTTTATTTAATAGTAATATTGAATATTTTTTATATAATTGCATATATCTATTTGATTAATGCTTCTAATTCTGATGAATTTTCAGAAATAATTAAATATACATAGTTACCTTTTACTCCAATTTTCCTTTGCTTTACTAATTCATATTGTGCTGGTAAATAAGTTGCCCATTGTTCTTCATAAGCAGTTCCATAATTTTCAACTTTTGTTTTTACACTATCTACTGCTCCGTCTTTTGCTTTAATTACTATGTACATACTGGCTTGTACATTCATCATAGGCATTTTTCCAATTACTTCTTCTACTTCGTCTGCATTAATTTGTAAAACTGTTCCTAATGTTTCTACTGTAACATCCATTGTAGCTAACTCGTTAAATGGTGGTTGTGTTGATAAAGTAGTATTTAATGCTTGCATATCAATTTCTACATTTTCTTCTTTATTCTTGTTTAAAAGAAAGTAAACACCTACTGCAATTGCAATGATAACAACTAATGCAATGATTCCGTAAATTATCTTTTTGTTCATTCTTGGTTCTCCCCTCTTTCTTTTGATTTATGAAAATAGTCTACCATATCTTATTACAAAAAGCAATCTCTATTTTTTTATATCATGCATAAAATATAAATGATATATACAATAATTAATAAAATACCTCTTTTTCTATCCAACTCATTATTTTTATTTATAGTTGCTATAATTTGTAAATATACAGTTACTGATATTAGAATTAATATGCTAATATTAAAATCTGTTGTAAATCTTAAAGGATTAATTACAGCACCTAACCCTATTAATAAACACAAATTCAAGATATTAGAACCTGTTATATTTCCTAATAGTAAATCTGTTTCATTTCTTCTAGCAGATATGATTCCAGTTATAATTTCAGGCAATGCAGTTCCAATTGCTACTACTGTCATACCTATAAAACTTTCGGATAATCCTAATCTTCCTGCTATTAAAATTGAATTATCTACAACAAAATCAGAACCAAATTTTAACCCTAATATTCCTAGAATTAAGAATATTATAATTGTAAAAATAGATTTTATCTCTTTTGACTCAACATCTTTTATAATCTCATCATCTATTTGTTTATTTTTTAGTTTTTTCTCTTCATAAATAGTATAAATTATATATGCAATTGTGCAAAGAAGTAATATTACTCCTTGCCATCTATCAATTATATGTGTTTCTCCCAGTTTCGTTGTATTTCCTAAAAAAAGAATTAAAAGCATAGCTATAATGCTAATTGGAAGATGTCTTTTTATAATTCTTCTATCAAATTTTACTGACCTTACTAAAGTTGAAATTCCTATTACGAATAGAAAATTACATATACAGCTACCAATAGCATTTCCAATTATTAAATCAGAATGTCCATCTATTGACGAAGTAATGGTAATAAAAATTTCTGGAAGTGAAGTTCCTATTGCAACTACTGTTAATCCTATTAACATTTCAGACAATCCGAATTTTTTAGCTATGCTAGTTGCAGCTTTTACTAATAAATCAGCTCCCTTTACTAGAAGAATAAATCCTATTACTATTAATAATATTTCCCATATCAAAGTATTTTCTCCTTTCTTTTGTTTTATTATTTTTTCATATTAATGTCTTTATTATGTATTAAATTTTTAATTTATATGAATAATAACATAAAAATTTTGATTAACAATAAAATAGAATAAAAAACATATGTTAATTTTGTACCTATAAGCATATCTATTTTATGCCTTATTTATCTATTGATTTCGAATCTGTTTTGATGTATAATATTTATGTAAATTTCAATTTTTATATTACAACCTGAAAGGAGTTTTCAATCATGGTATACAAGCTTGAAACTAGGCAGTTTTACTTATCTCCTGGTGTAACGTGCAAAATACAAATTCCAGTCCCTGACCTTGCTAGGGATCCTACCCAAGCAGAAGGACTTGGAAACAGTTATTCCGAAAAAACAGAAACCCTTGACCAATTCTTGACGGAAATGTGCTTTCCACAGTATATACGTGCAGCTAATCGGGCAATCACTTCATTTCAATGTTCCAAACTTCCACATATGTTCTTGAAAGGACAAAAGCTTCTGATTACCCCTCTCCCTGTTCACCTTACGCACAATCCAGCAGCGTATCACTCCGGAAGAGATATTATCATTATTGATTCAGATTCTTTTTCCATTGGTCTCAGTCAAGGGAGTGGCGTATTTCTGTATGGCCACGAAGTTGGTCACCGCATTATCAATTTTCGACGCCATACAAGAAAACAAGCAATTGACGAAGTAAAAGGCATTCTTTCTATGTCAGACAACGCGTTTGCAGAAGAGGTATTATGCGATGCGTTTGGCTATCACATAGCTTTGCCTGGCAGAACACGATTTGACGTACTTGATATGCCAGAGAACAAGCGCAAGGCTTTGGTAAACGTAGCGCTCAAGCTTGCTTGGAGTTGCTAAGGAACTATGATTTTGGTTCCTAAGATTACTCAAGAAATCCGCTTATACCCTAAAAAGTATAAGCGGATTTCTATTTACAATTTATTGTTAAGTTTAATTTAATAAGCTATTTATCCAATTTTCAACATCTTCTTTAGGAGTTGAAAGTTCACTTCCCTCAAAAACAATATTCATTTCATTTTCTACAGTTGAATTTGGACACAAGTCTTTTATTTCTTTAAATGTACGACCTATCCATCCTCCATTTGTTGAAAAAGGAACTATTTTCTTTCCAGATAAATCATTTTGTTTTAGAAAAGTTCTAATTACTGGTGCTATTGTATACCACCAAACTGGCGACCCTAATATTATCTCATCATATTTGCTTAAATCCATATCTATCTTTTCAATATCTGGAGTCTTTTTCGCAGTTTCATTATTTTGTTCTAATCTAACAACTGTATCATAATCTTTATCATATGGCTTAACCGGTTTAATTTCTAATATATCACAATTTAATTTTGCCTTTATATCTTCAGCAATCTTTTTTGTATTATTTGTATAAGTAAAATACACAATCAATTTTTTATTATTTTCCATTTAATTTTCCTCCTATAAAATCTTTACAAACGTCTCTGTTGTCAAATTTCTCCGTCCCCATTGACATTTTCCATAAAAATTCCTCCTTTTCTCTTCTATGGTTTCTCCATAAAATCTTTTCTTATTCCTAATTCAATTTCATTATATAATTTTATTTTATATTCTAATCTTTCTAACGTTTCATTAATATTTTTTTGCTTCTCTAGTAATTTTTTTCTTTGTTTTTCTAATAACTCCTTTCTTTTTGTTACTGTTGATTTTCCTTGTTTGAATAAGTCAACATATTGTTTTAGTACTTCTATTTCAAGTCCTGCATTTCTCATACATTTTATAAATTCTATCCAATTGCAACTTTCCTCATCAAAATTTCTAATACCACTTTCTGTTCGTGGCACTGTAGGTATTAGTCCTTCTTTTTCATAATATCTTATTGTATCTTGTGTTAAATCATATTTCTTACTTACTTCTGCTATTGTCATATTTTTATCCTCCTTTCCCTAAGTATAAATATGTATATATACAAATTACTTTTATACTTTTCTAAAATTTTTATATTTCTAATATCTCTTTATAAATTTTTTTAATATCTATTTCATCTTTATATTTATTTTCCATTGGACACATTCCTGTATTATCATTATTTTTTATATATTCTACTTTTTCTTTAAACTCATATTTCACTTGATTATCTTCTAATACTGGAATTGCCAATTCACTAATCACATCAGTGTAAATTTCTTTTACTCCAGCTACTGTTAAAAGAGATGCTGCAACCTTTCCAATTACTTTATCAGCTACAATTGCATTTTCTAAGGCTTTGTTATTTTCTTTTAATATTTCTTTTATATCCTTTACTCTATTTTGATAATATTCTCTAATTTCACCATTTGAATAGCATACTACTAAAGCAGCTTTTTTATCATGTAATATTTCCTTTATTTTATCTAGATTGCTCATCTAATTTTATTCCTTTCTTAATAAGTTTTGCTATAAATGGAACGCATAATAATTGAATAGCAATTCCTGGTAATCCTGTTATAATACTATCGATAACTGATATTCCATAAGTTGGTATTCCGAAAACATTAATTGCTGCAAATAAAACACCTGCATATAATATTCTTCCTAATACAATTGTTGCTATTAATGAAATATATGAATTAAATTTTTTATTAAATAAGCTTAACAATACTGCATAAATTACAAGTTCAATTAACATATATGGTAGTCTGTCAGCACTTGGCATACCAGTTAATAAATAACTAAATACTATTGAACTTCCAGCTACAATACTTCCACTAATTCCTCCAAATACAAGCGCAGCTATTAGAACAGCTATATGCATTGGTAAAAATATAGCACCAGCAGAGCTACCCGCTAAAACATGAAATATTCTTGGTAGTGCAATACCTATTCCACTTAAAAGTACTGTTCCTATTATATATTTTGCTTTTTTACTTGATAATACTTCTACAAGACGATTAGACCTTTTTACTGTTTCAACTCTTTCTTCTATCATAATATCTTCCTCCTAAAATAATTTATTAATATACTTTTTAACTTTTTAATCTTTAATATTTATTTTTTATTGATTTTATATGCCTTTATTATCCATCTAACAATTTTGCAAAATCTCTCATTGCTTCTGATATTTTAATTTGTTGTGGGCAAACTTTTTCACAACTTCTACACCCTATACAAGCACTTGGTCTTTTATTTTCTGGTAATGCACTAATGGCCATAGGAGCTATAAAACCTCCTCCTGTAAATATATGTTCATTATATAATGACAATAAATGTGGTATATTTAGTCCCATTGGACAATGAGATGTACAATATCTACATGCAGTACATGGAAGAACTTTTTTATTTAACATTTCATCTACTATTTCAAATAATACTTTCTTTTCTTCTTCGTCTAAAGGTTTGCTTTTCTCAAATGTTTTGATATTTTCCTCTAGCTGCTCCATTGAAGACATTCCAGAAAGTACCATTGTAACACCTGGTATAGATTGTAAAAATCTAAATGCCCAAGCAGGGATATTTTCATCTGGTCTTAATTTTTTTAATCTTTTTTCTTGCTCTTCTGAAAGTTTAGCAAGTCTTCCTCCTCTTAAAGGCTCCATAACCCAAATAGGTATATTATATTCGTTTAGTAATTCGACTTTTGCCTTTGCATCTTGAAATTTATAATCTAAATAATTTAATTGTATTTGACAAAATTCCATATGCTTACCATAAGCTTCTAAAAATCTTTTCATTATTTCTAAACTGCCATGTGCAGAAAATCCTAAATGTTTTATTCTTCCATTTTCTTTTTGCTTTAATAAATAATCTAATATTCCATATTTTTTGTCTAAATATGGATCTATATTCTTTTCGTAAACATTATGGAATAAATAAAAATCAAAATAGTCAACTTTACATTTTTCAAGTTGTTTTTCAAATATTTCTTTAACCTTATCCATATTTGATAAATCATATCCTGGAAATTTTGTTGCTAAGTAAAAACTATCTCTAGGATATTTACTTAAAGCATTTCCTATTACTTTTTCTGATTCTCCACTATGATATCCCCAAGCTGTATCAAAATAATTAATTCCATTTTTAATAGCATATTCTACCATTCTTTCGGTTTGTTCTATATCAATTTGTGTATCATCTGTCTCACTTGTTACTGGCAAGCGCATTGTTCCTAATCCAAGTGCAGACAATTTTAAATCTTTAAATTCGTTATATACCATACTTGTACTCCTTTCTTTTTATATACTTTTTTATTTTACATATATAAAGTATCACTTAGAGTTTGCTCCAAGTCAATACTTTTCTCAAAAAAAATTTTGAAAAATTGGAAATTAGGGACAGGTCATTTTTTCCCGAATTGGGAAAAAATGACCTGTCCCTAATTTCTAACACGTAGCACTCTTAAGGCATTTAATATTGCTAAAACCGAAACTCCAACATCTGCAAAAACTGCTTGCCACATATTAGATAATCCAAATGCACTTAATACAAGTACTATTATTTTTACAGCAATTGCAAATATAATATTTTGTTTTACAATTCTCATGGTTTTTCTAGAAATTTTTATCGCATCAACAACTTTTGAAGGTTCGTCTGTCATTAGCACTACATCTGCCGCTTCAATTGCAGCGTCGCTTCCAAGTCCTCCCATAGCAATTCCAATATCTGAAATAGCTAATACAGGAGCATCATTTATTCCATCTCCTACAAAAGCAAGCTTTCCTTTTTGTGACTTTCCTTTCATTAACTCTTCTACTTTTTCTACTTTATCACTTGGCAATAACTCTGTATAAACCTCATCCAAGTTCAACTCTTTTGCCACGCTTTCTCCTACATTTTTCTTATCACCTGTTAACATTATAGTTTTCTTTACATTGTTTTTCTTTAATTTTTCAATTGCATCTTTAGCATCTGCTTTTATTTTATCAGCTATTATAATCGTTCCAACAAATTTATTGTCTATTGCTATATATAATACTGTACCTATTTCTTTGCACTTTGTATATTCAATATTCTTTTCTTTCATTAGCTTGTCATTGCCAACTAAGACATCTCTTCCTTCAACAATTGCATTAACTCCTAGTCCTGACAATTCATGTGTTTCAGATATTGCTTTACTCTCTATATCCATTCCATATGATTTTTTTAATGAATTTGCTATTGGATGATTTGAAAAGCTTTCAGCATAAGCTGCATATTTTACTAATTCTTCTTTTGATATGTCTACAGGATCTACTTTTTGTACTTCAAATACCCCTTCTGTTAATGTTCCTGTTTTATCAAATACTACTATTTCTGTTTTTGATAAAGCTTCTAAATAATTACTTCCTTTAACTAATACTCCTAATTTAGATGCTCCTCCAATTCCACCAAAAAAGCCTAATGGTATTGATATAACAAGTGCACATGGACATGATACAACTAAAAATGTTAATGCCCTATATAGCCACTCTGTAAAATCTGTTCCTTTAAAAATTATTGGTGGAATTATTGCTAATAATATAGCTATAATAACTACTATCGGTGTATAATACTTTGCAAATTTACTAATAAAATTTTCTGATTTAGATTTTTTGCTACTTGCATTTTCTACTAAATCTAATATTTTACTAACTGTAGATTCACCAAATTTCTTAGTTACTTTAACTTCTAATACTCCATTTTGATTTATGCATCCGCTTAATATGTCATCTCCGACGCTTATTTCTCTTGGAACAGATTCTCCAGTTAATGCAGATGTATCAATCATAGAATTTCCTTCTATTATAATTCCATCTAGTGGTACTTTTTCTCCAGGTTTTACTATAATAGTATCTCCTACATTTATTTCATTTGGATCAACTTTTACTATTTCACCATTATTTTTTATGTTTGCAAAGTCTGGTCTTATATCCATTAAACTAGTTATTGATTTTCTAGACTTATCAACTGCATAACTTTGGAATAATTCTCCTACTTGATAAAATAACATAACTGCAACCGCTTCTGGAAATTCTCCTATTATAAAAGCTCCTATAGTTGCAATTGTCATAAGAAAATTTTCATCAAATACTTCTCCTCTAAATATATTTTTAATTGCTTTTAAAATAATTTCTAATCCTACTATTAAATAACTAATAATATATATTCCAATATTAATCCACTCGTTTTCAAAATGAACAATTAAAGATACTAAAAATAATACAAAAGATATTATTATTTTTATTGTCTCCTTTTTCATAAATAAATGCACTCCCTTCTGTATTTCTTACATCTCATATTATTTTTTATGCTCTATATGCTCTAATCCTAATTCAAATGATTTCTTAACATGGTCGTCATCAAGCATATAGTATACTTCTTTTCCCTCTTTTCTACATTTTACAATCCCAGCTCTTCTTAATGTTCCTAACTGATGTGAAATAGAAGATTTACTCATTCCTAATACATTTGCTATATCACATACACACATTTCATTTTGATCTAGTGAAAATAAAATTTTAGCTCTTGTTGTATCTCCTAATAATTTAAAAAAATCCGCTAATTTTAAAAATGTATCAAAATCAGGAAGGTTCTTAAGTGTTTTATCTACGACATCTTGATGTATAACATTACAATCACAAATAAACTCACTCTTTGACATATAGTTCTCCTCTCTTTTGTATTATATATTCTTAACAATTGAATTGTTACTCAACTTTAAATATATTATAGTTGAAAGTTTATTCAATTGTCAATAGTTTTTTTATATTTTTCAAAGCAATATCTCATAAAAATTTATCCCTAAAATTTACAAAAATAAAAAGCCTTGCGAAAAAATCTTTTAAGACTCCTCCGCCGGACTTAATATATCTTATCCTTAATATAAAAAACTGGCAACTAATTATTTCTAACTAGTTGCCTTTCATAGCAATTCAACTGGAACTTTCGTTCCTTTCATAGCAATCTCTATGATTACTCTCTAATACTATGATAATATATTTTATGCGATTAGTCAACGATTTATTCAACAAAATTTTTATCTTAATTTTCATATAAGATATTGACAATATAATTAAAATAAGTTAAAATTATATATGCGTTTATAAAGCGCTCACGGTGGATTTAGCGTAGTTGGTTAACGCGCCAGTTTGTGGCACTGGAGACCATGGGTTCGAGTCCCATATTCCACCCCATAATTTTTTTATTGCTTTTATTATTATTTTGTTGTATAATAATAAAGTAATGTTGTATAATATATTTATATTGGGCTGTAGCCAAGCGGTAAGGCACCAGACTTTGACTCTGGCATGCGCTAGTTCGAATCTAGCCAGCCCAACCAATAAAAATAGCTTGTATCAATAGATACAAGCTATTTTTATTTTTCTTTATACTTCTGCTGCCCAAATTATTAATCTACCAGATACATCATCTGTACATGTTGAAAGTGATAT
>ERZ1643251.1080-NODE-1080-length-32994-cov-9.962446_pt1 | contig 32994 bp, 30 predicted proteins | sample MGYA00579261_ERZ1643251 | MGnify/ENA primary metagenome ERZ1643251 (study PRJEB29033, sample SAMEA4952267) | chicken gut metagenome | biome: Broiler Chicken; feature: Gastrointestinal Tract; material: Caecum | place: Ireland | collected 2018 | study: Broiler... | reverse complement strand
CCGGCGCCCGGGCCTCCATGCCCGGCATGATGGACACCATCCTGAACCTGGGCCTCAATGACCGGGTGGTGGAAGCTTTTGCCAAGAAGACCAAGAACCCCCGCTTTGCCTATGACTCTTATCGCCGGTTCATCCAGATGTATTCCGACGTGGTTATGGAAGTGGGCAAGAAGTACTTCGAGGAGCTCATCGACCAGATGAAGGCCGCCCGGGGCGTGACCCTGGACACCGAGCTGACCGCCAAGGACCTCAAGGAGCTGGCTGAGCAGTTCAAGGCCGAGTACAAGGAGAAGATCGGCGAGGAGTTCCCCCAGGATGCCCGTGAGCAGCTGATGGGCGCCGTCCGTGCCGTGTTCCGCAGCTGGGACAACCCCCGGGCCATCTACTATCGCCGTATGAACGATATCCCCTCCTCCTGGGGCACCGCCGTCAACGTGCAGATGATGGTATTCGGCAACATGGGCGACACCTCCGGTACCGGCGTGGCCTTTACCCGTAACCCCGCCACCGGCGAGAAGAAGCTCTTCGGTGAGTTTCTGATGAACGCCCAGGGCGAGGACGTGGTGGCCGGCGTGCGTACCCCCCAGACCATCGACCAGCTGGCCGAGGTCATGCCCGAGGCTTATAACCAGTTTGTGGACATCGCCCAGAAGCTGGAGTACCACTACCGCGATATGCAGGATATGGAGTTCACCATTGAGAATAAGAAGCTCTATATGCTCCAGACCCGCAACGGCAAGCGTACCGCCGCCGCCGCCCTGAAGATTGCCTGCGACCTGGTGGACGAGGGCATGATCAGCGAGGAAGAGGCTGTGTGCATGATCGATCCCAAGAGCCTGGATGCTCTGCTGCACCCCACCTTCCCCAAGGAGGAGCTGGAGCGGGTGGCTCCCATCGGCCACGGCCTGGCCGCCTCCCCCGGCGCTGCCGCCGGCCGTGTGGTGTTCACCGCTGACGACGTGGTGGAGTGGGTGGACAAGGGCCACAAGGTGATCCTGGTCCGTCTGGAGACCTCCCCCGAGGATATCGAGGGTATGCATTTTGCCCGCGGCATCCTCACTGTCCGCGGCGGTATGACCTCTCACGCCGCCGTGGTGGCCCGCGGTATGGGTACCTGCTGCGTATCCGGCTGCGGCGACATTGTGATGGATGAGGCCAACAAGCAGTTCACCCTGGCCGGCAAGGTCTTTAAAGAGGGCGACTGGATCTCCCTGGACGGCTCCACCGGTAATATCTACGGTGAGCGCCTGCACACCGCCGAGGCTCAGATCGGCGGCGAGTTCGGCCGGATCATGGCCTGGGCGGACAAGTTCCGTACCCTCCAGGTCCGCACCAACGCCGATACCCCCAAGGATGCCCGCCAGGCCCGCAACTTCGGCGCCGAGGGCATCGGCCTGTGCCGTACCGAGCATATGTTCTTTGATGCTGACCGTATTGCCGCTATCCGTGAGATGATCGTCTCCGAGACGGTGGAGCAGCGTGAGCGGGCCCTGGAGAAGATCCAGCCCATGCAGCAGAAGGACTTCGAGGAGATCTACGAGGCCATGATGGGCAAGCCTGTTACCATCCGCCTGCTGGATCCCCCTCTCCACGAGTTCCTGCCCACCGAGGACGAGGACATCAAGGCCCTGGCCAAGGAAATGAATATCACCGAGGAGCGTCTGCGTGAGGTCATCACCAGCCTCCACGAGTTCAACCCCATGATGGGTCACCGCGGCTGCCGTCTGGACGTGACCTACCCGGAGATTGCCCGGATGCAGACCACCGCTATTATCAAGGCTGCCCTGGCTGTCCGCAGCCGTCGTCCCGCCTGGAAGATCACCCCGGAGATCATGGTTCCCCTGGTCGGCGAGGCCAAGGAGCTGGCTTACGTCAAGGGCGTGATCGACAAGGTGGCCAAGGCCCTCATTGAAGAGGCCGGCAGCGACATGACCTATAAGGTCGGCACCATGATCGAGATCCCCCGTGCCGCCCTTACCGCTGATGAGATCGCCAAGGAGGCTGAGTTCTTCTCCTTCGGTACCAACGACCTGACCCAGATGACCTTCGGCTTCAGCCGTGACGACGCCGGCAAGTTCCTGGCCAGCTACTATGACCGGAAGATCTATGAGTCCGATCCCTTCTCCAAGCTGGATCAGGCCGGTGTGGGCCGTCTGGTGCACATGGCCTGCGACCTGGGCCGCAAGACCCGCCCCGACATCAAGCTGGGCATCTGCGGCGAGCAGGGCGGCGATCCCTCCACCGTGGAGTTCTGCCACGATGTGGGCCTGACCTACGTCTCCTGCAGCCCCTTCCGGGTGCCTATCGCCCGTCTGGCCGCTGCACAGGCCGCTATAAAACATCCCAGAGCGTAAGAGAACAAGTAAATTGTTCTGAAAACGCTGGAAATAGGGCAAAAACTAACTAAAACCTGAAAATGGAGCGTGTCATAAGAATGGTAAGTTCTTATGAACACGCTCCATTTTTGTGTTTTGGGGAGAAATTTAGAGGGAAAATGGCACTATAGAAGGTTCTCGATTTTGGGATTTTGGCACTCGGAATGGCACTTAGAAAAATGCAAATAAAATACTACTTATATAGGTCATTTCTGTTCTCATTTGAAGAATGTTTCGAGATCACTAACAAGAGGTTGAAGTGCTTTTAAAATATCAGGATTTTCGTTAGATTTCTCTATTGCGGTAGTACAAAAAATTCGTTTGCTTTCATTTCGAACTGTGTGTGTAAGAAGCTCTGGTAGAATGGAGACTTCTTGCAATAGTGTGTTCTGGAAATCGACTACCGACTTATCCTCTGGGATTGCATCCATCAAAATATGCTTCATTTGGTTAGAAGATCTTTTGCTTAACCAACCATTTTTTAAAGCATTTTCCCATATGGAAGCATCTATTAAGTTTTCTATTGTGATTGGAAGGATAATTCTTCTTTTTGCAAGTTCTTTGGCATAACAAGGTTTTGGCAATTGACAAACCTTTACGCTATGCTTAGAAACCTTTAATGCTACAGCTTCATCATTGTTTAAAGAGCTTTTTGCGCTATTACCCGCATCATCTGCGTCTAGTACAAAGCAGATTTGGCTTGTAAAACCCGAATGACACCACGCCTTTCCCCATTCTACTATTTGACGACAGCCACCACATTCTTGGTTTGCTAATATTCGCAATTTATTATCATCAATTGCTTTTTGTAATAAGGGGCTGTATAACTTAATTGCTTGCAAAATATACTCTCTATCAGTAACTCCTTCTACCGCAATAGTTTTAATATCTGTTAAAAAGTTATCTTTTATTAAACTTTTATATGAATTGATTTCTGAAATTTTCTCTTGGATATATGGAGCCACAATTGGCATTATTCCAAGTTCATCGTTCATGAAGTTTACATTGGGTTTTTCAATAAGTCTCGTCTCCCCAGAAGATTCTTTTCGTATGTAACTCACAGCAGCTGATGTGGCATTCTGTGCTTCAATATAAAATGCTGGAGAGTGCGTTGTAATAAAAAGCTGAATCTCCTGCGAAATATCAATAAATTCTTTTGCAGTCTCAAATGACTTAGAAATCTCAAGTCCATTTTCTGGTTCTTCGTACCCCCAAATGGTGTAAACCCGAGGACTACCCTTTGTTCGGCTGTTTTTATCTTCTTCTGCCATGAATTTCAATATTTGAGGTATATGTCGAGATTGGATGCCATCTCCTCTTAAATCAAGGGGGACTTTAAGGTTATTGTCTACACTTTCTGTTTCAAACACAAGCGATTTAAAAAACTCTTGCAGGTTATTTGGAACAGTGAGTACACTTTTTATGCCCAAAGAATTCCACAATCCTTGGGTTAGCTTATCAGTATTAGCCTTAATTGACTCCGCAAACTGCTCTGTTGATTCTTGAAGTGGGATACTAACAGATTGCGACAATGTTCTATACAAGTCTACTAATAATTCTCTATAAAACTCCTTGCTTTTTACAGCTGGAACGTAGCGATATCGGATATTTCTTAACGCTAGTGGTATACGAGAAGAAGAAGGAAGGTTGTTACCTTTTTCATCTTGAACTACATCAATAACTGGTAAACTATTTTTTCTCCAAGCCTTTGTCCAAGTAACTATACCGCTGTGTTTAAATGTATCTGGCACTTCAAACTTTATAGAAATAACAATCTGTTTTGTTTTTTTGCTGTTTGCAGGAAAATGATATGCAAAATCATATGCAAAATTATATTCTCTTCCGTTATCAGTTTGTCCGTTAAAAAATAAATTGAGTGCCCGAAGGATATTTGATTTTCCTACATCATTTAATCCGACAATAACATTTAGGCGTTTAACTGATATGGTTATATTGCGTATAGAGCGAAAATTTTTGATTTGAATTTCCTTAATGACCATGGTCTCCAACCTCTTAATTTCGACTTTTTTCTTAGTCAAAATTATACTATATAACCACTAATAAATAAAGGCATGACATCTTTCATGTACTTTATTTTTTGGATACCCAAAGTATCCAGAATTAGATTTAAGGGGTGGTTAGAGGCTGGAGGTGTCCCAGGGTGTCCAGATGGGTGAAAGAGGTTTAGAGGGGATTGAGGCTTGACAGAGAGGGATAAAAGCGGCACCCTTCCATCCTAATATTTTATTAGGAGGAATTTAGGATGTCATTTACAAAAGAAGATATAGAGACCTACACCAAAAACACTTTAAAGCCATCAGATACTTTTAGCTTTTTATGTAAGATGTGTGGGAAATGTTGTAGGAACAGAAAGGAACCAATTCTTGTGACAGGGGTTGATGTTTTCAGAATAGCAAAAGAGTTAAAAATGCCAACGGCACAGGTCATGTTGGAAAAGACTAGAGGATATGTTGGAGACCAATCTAAGTTGCCAGTTGCAGTTCTCAAGGAGAGGCTGGACGGCAGCTGTAGTTTACTCAGAAACGGAAAGTGCATGGTGCAGCAAAACAAGCCAACAGTCTGTGCACTCTATCCCCTTGGGCGTATGTATAACTCTCAAACCAAGGAATATAGCTACTTCACTCAAAGTAGTTATTGTCAGGGACATCAGGGTGGCAAAGAATGGACTTTGGCTGAGTGGCTAAATGAGTTCCATATTGACAAGCAGAATGAGGAAGAAACGCTTGCTTGGAACAAGCTCATCTGTGGGCTTGCAATGGTCACACATGGTCTACCTGACAAGGATCTGGATGCTGTAATGAGCCTGATGATAGACTGCATGTACATTGACTATGATACTAGCAAGACATATCAGGAAGAAGTAGAAAGAAACATGATTAAATTGCAGGCAGGCTTTAAGGAGTTGATAGGAAAAGAGGTGAAATTCTAATATGGCAACCTATGTGATAGGTGACATACACGGCAGGCTTGTAACATTCATTTCAATGCTAGATAAGCTAAAGCTTGATAAAGAGAGAGACACCTTATACCTTTTAGGTGACTATACAGATAGCGGGCCAGATGGTATAGGTGTCATTCAGCACATTATGAACATGCAAGACCAAGGATTTAAGGTTCATTGTTTAATGGGTAATCATGACAAGATGATGCTGGATGTCATTGACTATCAAGGTGATTCGGACGAGGAATATCAGGATAACATAGACGAGTGGTATATCAATTATGGTGAAAATACACATGAGGTTTTTAATGGATTATCAACCAAGGATCAAGTACAGATTATAGACTGGTTGAGAAACTTGAAACTCACCTATCAAATAACAGTTGGGGGTAAAGAGTTCATCCTTTGTCATTCATTACCTTGGTTTGAGAATACAGACATTTATTACTCATTAAATGCCCGTTTTGAGCCTATAACACTCAGTCGAGCAATATATGAAGATAACCCAAATGTCACAGTTATTTGTGGACATACAATCGTGGCAAATTTTAAAAGCCTTGATCAAGAAGGAAAATGCAAGATTTATAAGTATGGGCCAAACCTTATCTACATAGACTGTGGTGCAAAGGCAATAGGCTTAAGAAAATATGCACGACTTGTTTGCCTGAGGCTTGATGATATGACTGAGTTCTACACATGAGAAGGCACTAAGAAAACTACTTGACACCTGGAATATAAACCGATACTATCACCACCCTAGGAAATTGACCTCAGGGTGGTGATTTTATGTATCTAGGATATGTGAAGGCTGGGAAACTAGTTGAAACAGATCAGCTTTATAAAAGTAAGCTGGAGACATTGAAGGTACAAAAGATATTTTCAGATTCTAAATATGAAAGAACGGCACTGAAGGAGCTACTAGGGTATGTACGACAAGGGGACAACATAGTAGTGGAAAGCATCTTAGACCTAAGTACATCAGCTGGAGAGTTTATTGAGTTAGCCATTAAGCTGTTCAGACAAGGTGTGTTTGTAGTGTGCATAAATCAGCAGATAGACACCTCCCTAGCTACCTGGGGGAGTATTTTGGGGGTGCTGAGTGTATTTGAAAATGACACGCCACAAGGAACTAGAGGCAGGCCAACCAGGATGATTGAGGACATTGAAGAATACTACAAGCAGGTCAAGGATGGGAAAGTAACGGTAGATGAGGTGTGTGAGAAACTTGGTATAGGTAAAAGCACTTTTTACAGAAATCTACGCAGGATGGGGGATATAAAGCCCAAACCACAGAAGATGACTCACACTGAAAAGTTTGCAGAATATGAGGAGCTAGTAAAAGCAGGAAAGATCAGTGTAGCAGAATCTTGTAGGCAGATGAACATTGCAGTATCTACTTATTATGAGCTGAGAAAACGAGCCAATAGGAAAAGTGGTGCAGCAGAATGAGTTTATAAGAACAGCAAGCACAGTAAAATACAAGAAGATATAATAGCAATGGTGATGAGTATGAGTGTGTATAATCATGATGTTATCAATTCGATCAATCAAATTCCAAACAGGGATACATTAACTCATGAAGATTTGAGAGTATTTTATGGTACTGGTCAAAGTATTCATGTCTCTGGGACTGGAAGGTACAAGGAGTATGATTACAGAGTAGGCGTTCAAACTAAAATCGGAGACATAAAGATAGATGTATGGTGTCAGCTTGCCAAGGAGTTAATTGAACGAAGTGGAGAGGAACATCTGTACCAAAGACTTTTTAATTGGGAGAAGGAACACAATTATTGCCATAGAACAAAAAGAGAATTGGAAATACATGTGCTTGAACTTTACTGCATGAGAATATTTGATCATCCTAATTGGGTTGACTATGAAGCATTTTCTGAATTTGAGCAACAAGCAGATGATAACGAAAAAATAGAATAAGCAGGAACGATGATAGAAAATGACTAGTAGATAAAAAGTGTAGCAGTAAAGGAAATTATAGTTCTTATATTGAAAAATTAGTGGGCCTGTAAATAGGCATGTATTTGAAAAGGGGGTGAAATTTATTTATTTAAGGAGGCCACAATTATGAAAGGTAACATTCAGGAGATACTTAGAGAGATTAAGGAAATCGAATCAACAGATAAGTCTACACTTACAATAAATAAGGACATGATAAATGAGGCTATCAAGACAGGGCATATATCCTTCATCGGGGATAATGTAACAGACTCTCGCAAAGCAGCAACAAACAGCTACTATGAGATATGTGGTACTGACATTGTACTCATGGGAGTGGGAAATGATCATTTTGTGATTATAAGCAGGCATGTAAATAATATAGATATCATAGAGAAACTAAAGGATTTCTCCTTTAGACTACAGAGAACAGGCGCTAGAAGAGAGCATGTTATGGCTTATGCGCCTAAGTGTTTACAGGATCAGGGCTACACACAGTCGGTCTATCTCACCAGAGCAATAGCATCTATTGAGCTGTATGGAGATATCAGGGTACTTGATGCAAATTATGATGTACACCACAAGGGTGACTGCTGGGACAATAGGCAGGGCATGATACTGTACTTGAATAGCAAGCTGCACAACCACCGGGATAGCCATATGACAGGTTATGTGATATCTTCCATGGCTGCACTTATAGCAACAGTTGCAAGATTGAATCAAAATTATAAGGAATTACACTTAGTAGCAACAGCTATGTGAGTGTAAATATTAAGAAATGCCACCCCATACTTCATTGGGGTGGCATTTCTTATTGAAACACTTCATAATAAAATAGGTAGCCATGTGACATAGAATGATATGGGCAAGAACTAGGTCAGAATATGTCAATACTTCAAAATGGTTTATTGGTTTAGGGTATACCCCAGGGAAATAAAATGAGGGCAGCATGTTTACATTTCAATCAAACTAATATATAATAAGCATACCAAGCAATTTGGAAAGGAGCTGTGTAAACATGGCTGATACTGAAAAGAAAAGAGTTATTCGTTCTAAGGATGAGCGTAAAGCAGAAATTGACAAAAAAATTCAATATCATAAGGATTGTATCAAAGCCTTAGAGGAAAAGAAGGCCAATCTTGATAAACCGACGACCCGTGGCAATAGGGCGAAAGGTATTAAGCGCATGATCAGTGAAGCAAAGTTATCCGACGAAGAAACTGCAAAGGCTCTTGGCATGAGCTTGGATGAACTGAAAGAAAAGCTGGCACAAGCGGCAGCTAAGAAGTAAAGTACAATGGTTAATGATAAGGCATCATGCATATAGGCATGGTGCCTTATTTTAATAACTTGGTCTCACCATACCAACAATTTTGAGTAAAGAAAAATATTGCAAGATAAGTTATTGAAATATTTATTGAAAGTAGTTGACTTTTGAAATAGTTTCATGTACCATTCCTCCCCAATTTTGATATGAGGTGGGAGGAAAAGGTATGGCAGAGGATTATGGCTATGGTCGTGTGTCAGATAAAGACCAACACCCTGACAGACAGATTGCTGCAATAAAAAAATATGCACCAGACATTCCAGAGGAAAACCTGTTTATTGAGAAAATCAGCGGTAAGAAAGGTGTAGACGATCGGGCTGAGTATGCTGTACTCAGGCGAGTGCTCCGGGCTGGAGATAGATTGTATATTGACAGCTTGGATAGATTGGGACGCAGAAAGGCAGACATTAAAGCAGAGCTGGAATATTTGAAAAACAAGGGTGTGATTGTGAGAGTATTGACTATTCCAACTACACTCATCAATTTAGAGGGGCAAGACTGGGTATTGGAGTTAATCAACAATCTGCTTATTGAAGTATACTCCTCTTTGGCTGAACAAGAGCTTGCAGAAAAAGAGCGTAGGCAAAGGTCAGGCATTGAAATTGCAAAGCAAAAAGGAGTTTACAAGGGTAGAAAACCTATAGAGTATGATATGAGCAAATTTGCGGAGTTATATGGCAGATGGAAAGCAGGTGCAATCAAGGCAAAGGAATTTATGAGCATCATTGGACTAAAGCCAAATACATTCTATAGGGCTGTACATAAGTTTGAAGAACTGCAAGGTGGCTAGAATAGCACTAGGGATAAAGAAATAAGCCATACAACCTAAATATTATATCATAAGGGGAAAAAGCAGATCAGCCCTAAAACTTAGCACACATAAAGGGAAAAATTAGAATACATCTAAAACTACATATAAAAGAGAAAGTAGAGACCAGCACCAAAGGTAAGTAAATTGGTGCTGGTCTTTTTGTGTTTAATGGGATTTATTAAATAGCAAGGATAATGACTAAGGACATAGGAAATCAAAAATCCCATGTATGATAATTAGAATACAGTGGGCAGGAAATGCCAGGGTGTTACAGGTATTAAACCTAATAGGCCCAGAAGGGCCCATAGCCCCAAGGAGGAACCCCAGGGAGGAACCCCAGGGAGGAACCTCAGGAAGGAAACCCGGGGAGGAACCTCAGGGAGGAACCCTAGGGAGGGCAGGAAGTATCAGGCCCACAGGCCCCACAGCACCACAGCCCCACAGGCCCCACAGCACCACAGGCCCCACAGCACCACAGGCCCCATACCCACAGTACACAGTGTGCTCACAGCATCACTACTTTCACATCACCCATCACATTGCCCATCACCCATCAATTTTCATATTAAGCACAGTAAGCACAAACAAAAAACAACGAGAAATTAGTATTGCACGGTGGAGGAAATAGGAGTATACTCCCTCCCATTTAAAAAATAGAAGGGAGTTTAGAGTTTATGAAGGAAAGGAAGGCGCGAGGGGGAGGCAAGGTATTAAGGTTAGTATCATTACGACCTCATTCCTACAATTTCCATAATCCCCACAATTCCCACAACTTAGGCTTGCCCCAGTTACCCAGGTATTCAGAAGAAATAGACATAGAGAAACTTAATACCATACATCAAGATTTATTTGGTTTAATGGTAGAAGTACAAAGGGTGTTACTTGCCTACAACTTAGAACCAGTATATTTCATAAGTAATTACCTTGAAACTTCCAATGACCCAATTAAACAGATAGATCTCATTTTAGATGCAGTATATGAAATAAAGCAAGCAATACAGAAATCTAATAAGCAGGAATAAAAGTTGTAGAGGTTTATGAGTAAAGCATTATTTATTTGCCAATAAAGCAGCTTATAACTACAAGTATACAGCTTATAAATCAAACTAAACAATCAGATGTTTAGGTTTATAGGGAGTGAGCGTGTAAATGAAACAGAGGTGTAAACGCATCAAGCAGCTAAAAACTCAATTACAACAGGAAAGATTTATACATATACCTGTCCAATTTGACTTCCATCTAACTATTACCCCAGAACAACTTGACCATTTAATTAACAGAGCAATCAATGAAGGAATTGGGGATTGGGGTTTAATAGAAGAAGCACGAGTAAAGCATAGAAAGCAGGCTTGCAGCCATCATAAGCACCATGCAAAAAATGCCAATCATGCTCAATCAAAGGTTTATTTAGATAGATATACTTTCCCGATTAAGGTAACAGACATAGAAGAAAACATAACATACACCTTAAAAATGGAAAATATACTATGGGCACTAATGATCACCATAATAGATTTTCCATATGCATTGGATACCACAGCAGGATACAACTTAGATGTGGATAAATTAACAATAGAGGATATAGATGAAATCATACAAGTAGCAGTAAATAGGCAGCTAAAATATAATTTTACTTAGAGCCCAAAGGTATCAAGGCATCATACCATCAAGCCATCATGCCATAGAAGGCATGAGATAAATTAAATAAGCAGTAATTAGCAAATTAGTTTATAGGTGAGACAAGGGAGGAAAACCCCCTGGTCTCACCTATTTATTTTATACAAAGGCTAGTTTATAAGGATACACCAAAACTTATAGTTTAATCCTAAATATAGGCATGTAAATGATAAGGGGATATAAAAAATTAAAAGTTAAAAAGCAGAAAGGCCCAAGAGGGCCAGGGGGCCAAGGCCCCGGAGGAACGAGGGGCCAGGAGGCTCAGGAGGGCCAGGGAGGCCCAGAGGCCCAGAGGGCCAGGGAGCCATCAGATAGATTTTGGGCCCTCTCCCCTATCAAGCCAATAAACCCTTAGATCGGTTTTGGCAATAGCTAAGGCAATAGTCATAGAGACCTATAAAATCTCAGGTACAGTCAAGGATACCAATGGAAACATCTTGGCAGGAGCAACCGTAACAATTCAGGAGCTGACGGCAGCAGGAGCAGTAGATAGGCAAGTGCAGACAGACAGCAACGGCTACTACGAGTTTACCGGAGTCAGCAATGGAGTTTATACGGTAACTGCTAATACCTCAGTAGGCAATACATCAGCAACAGGCACAGTATCAAATAGTGATATTACAGTGGATTTGATAGTAAGTGTACCTGGTGAAGTGACACCACCTACTCCTGGTGGTGGTGATGAGCAAGGCGGTGGACAAGAGCCAGTAGACCCCAATCCTGGTGATGAAGACACAGAGGACAATAAGCCCATCAATCCAAATCCAGGTGGAGATACAACGCCAACGGATCCCGGCGATGATGATAAAGAGGATGACACCCCTTCAAGACCCGGCAAGCCAGATGATGATAATGACAGGCCATCAAAGCCCAGCAAGCCAGATGATGATGAGACTGGGGACAAGCCAGAGGAACCCCAGGAGCCAGAGCAGCCACAGCAGCCAGAGGATACACCGGAACAACCTCAGGAGCCTCAGGAGCTGGAGCAGCCTCAAGAGCCAGAACAGCCAGAACAGCCTCAGGAGCCTCAGCAACCAGAGCAGCCTCAGGAGGAAACCACTCCACCTGTTGAGCCAACTCCTTCAAGGCCAGAGGAACCAGAGGGGCCAGATGATAATACACCAGTTGAGGTTGAGAATGAGCCTGATGGTGAGCAACCAGAGCCTACACCAGAGATCACCTGGGAACCAGAAGATGAGCCAGAGGAAGAAATAGAAATAGCACAGCCAGAAAATCCAACACCAGATGATGAAAATGATGATACAAGCAGCACAGATGATAGAAATGATGAGGATACTTCCATGACAGGTGCAAGCGGGACCTTCAATGAGATGTTGCGGAGGGTACTTTACATAGCAGCATTCAGTATTTTGGTTCTACTTGGAGTGGGAATAATTTGGTTGATATTGATTGCTTGGTATAGGAGAGTTAAGGTATACAACGATAAAAACACGGATGACTATGAAGAAGAAAACTACGAAGTAGTTTATAAGGGATACATCAAAAAAGAGGACAAGGGCATCTACTATATCACCATACCGGAGAAGATAATTGAGGAGCGGACAACAGATAGGTTCCAGATCAAGCTAAAGGAGCTGTTTGTCAGGAGACACAATGGTGATATGCTGATGGTTGAAATTGAAGGAACTAAGCTGTCTTATAGCTTTGAAATAGATGAAAAGGAAAACATGGTTAAATTCACCTATGCAGATTTCGTGATTGAGGAATAAGTTTATGGGGGTGTGCAGGTACTTTGCACACCCCCTATTTTTGCACCACGTAGTCAAACAGGGACAGGAGTTATAATCAAAATGCAGGGTAGAAAAAAGCACCACTACCTTGAAAAAGAGGTATCTGACCTGAAAAACAGCATGTCAATGATTAAAAAGAAAAAAGAAATTTAAGGAGGAGTTTATTATGTCAGAGCATTTAATAGAACTGTTCAGGAGTAAATCAGGTTTGCATTGTCTCTGGGAGTGTGGAGGTGGCCTTACAAATACAGGCTCTGCCCAAGTGATCACCTCTCCTACAGGAAAGCCCAAGCGTGCAATTTATATTCGCACACATGGACAGTTATGTTGTAGCAATCACGCCTTAATACCAGTCAAGGTAGGAGATTGCATAGTTACAGTGGAGAGGCACTGTGACATGATATCCATTCAAGTAGAGCGTATCACAGCTATTAGCGGAGATACAGCCATCCTAGAGCGTACGGATGATCTTATCTCCTACGACGCAATCAAGGCAGCGGTGGAAAAGTCTCAGCATTACCACTGCCGTGAGCCTTACTACATCCGCCAGCTCTTTGATAAGCAGTCAACAGCTCAGGCAGAGGACAACATTATGGAAGATATTGAGGTGCCTGTATTTTTAGAGGAGGAAATTTAAACCACTGGACTCTGCTTGCTTGGTCACTTTCCAGGCAAGCAGAGCACACATTACTAAGGAGGAGTTTATATGAACTCAAATGCAGCAATCTTATTAAAGCAGGGACAGATGTTAAAAGGCATTGAGGTAGGAAATAATGGGGAGCCAGAGCATATAGGTCCATACCTGCTAAAAGTGTATAACACAGTAGAGAGGATCCAGGCGCTTATCTCCTTAGGGGACATCCAGGAGATAGGTATAAACATGCCTGATAATGCTTTTGTCAGAAAGCTTAATCAGGACATCAAGCAGATGCAAGCTGACATCTTGCTTAGCAAACGGATAAAAGATTATATCAAATACTCTTTTGAGGAAAAAGGCATGGTTCAGGTTTATACAGCCTGGGACAAACATGAGCAAAAGAAGTTCAACTCCCTTGAAGATATAAAAATATATAGACCAAAGAGCATTTATGTTTATGATGCATTCAAGCGTGAATGGCTCATAGGTCTATGGAGAAAGAGCAGACAACCTAATGAGGATAAAGAAACACTGAGATTTATGCGTTTAAAGGATTATTTAAGTGGTAATCCAACTGTAGGTTGGATGATAGAATATACAGGAAATAAAAATAGAAGGCTACTGGATTATGTTAGAGGGCAAGTGGAAAGCAAAATAAAGGAGCCTAAAACCATAACACCTCGTATGATAGTCATGCAGGCTAACAAGGAGTTTATGGAAAGAGGTATACAAGCCAAGTTGTCCTACACAGCCAAAGATATAGGGCAAATGCCTAGATTGGTTGTATTTATCAGAACATCCAATGGCAGGCCTATAAGTAAGAGCTGTGTGCCCTCTGAGTTAATAAAAGAACTCAGAACAAGAGGCTTATCAAGAGCCTATAAGCTAGTTAAGGAGTATGAAAGACAAAACTCCTTAACAGATAGCATATCGCAGATGTACATAAACTTCAAAAGCATTTAAGCAGCAAAACCACTGGACTCTGCTTGCTTGGGAGCCAGCCAAGCAAGCAGAGCACAACTTAATAAGGAGGCAAGCATGTATACTTCCCTGTATGATACTCCTGAAAAAGTCAAAGAGCTTTTTTCTTTGGGAGACTTATACATGTTGGGAGTTAATATTCCTGATGAACAGTATATTAGAGGCATAGAAAAAACTTTAAAAGATGGGTATGTTGTACTTGATGATTTTTATTTCATTGCACAAGTACCACCAAGACCATATAAATATTATGATATACATAAAGCGATTGAAATACTTCGTGACAAGTTTTGCGCTGATAATATGACATTATCAGAAGTTACACTTAATAGGTTGCTTGGGAAAACAGTTACTCCACAAATACATACATCCCAGGACCTCAAAGAGCTATATAAAGGAGAGATATTATGGGCTTCATAAAATTTAAAGATTGCAAATCAGTAGAAGAATATTTAGCAAGAGCCAGAAATGGAGAAGGTATATATCCGATAGGTTATGATACATATGAACCAAGACTAAAAACTATAATTTGTAAGTCTAATAAGACATTTGGTGCTATAAATACTGTGGAATTCTATAATGAAGAGAGACGTACTTTATCTAGTATATTAAGTGCAGCATACAATACACCAGAAAAAGTCAAGAAACTATTCTCGTTAGGAGATTTGTACTTCTTGGGTACAGCAATTCCCGATGAACAATACATTAGAGGAATTGAAAGAACACTAAAAGATGAATATTTGATAATTGAAGATTGTAGACTTATATCTCATTTAGAAAAAATACCCCGTGTATCATATAGGCGAACTCCGCCGCAGATGCTACATGGTGTTGACGAGTGTGATTATATAATAAGCAAAATAACAGCAATAAGAGAGAAGTTTTTTGCAGATGGTATGACATTATCAAAAGCCACACTTAATAGACTTTTGGGGAAAGCAGTAAAACCAAAGGTGCATACATCCCATAATCTCAAAGAGCTATATAAAGGAGAGATGTGTTTATTTGATAATAAGAGTGGATGCTGGTATGAGGAGAGAGATGGACACCAGCTATTTGACCAAAATGGCAATTTAATTACACAGAGCCTAAGAAAAGTAGAAAAAGGCTCTTATTCCTTGAACATAATAATAAAAGACCGAACTGAATTTAATTTGGAGGATTTTTTAGAGAGTCGTGGATCAATAAGCTGGATCAAGGTTCCAAAAGACAATAACGAAATCAGAGACAGCCTTAACTACCACAAAGATGACCCCAAACAGGCAAAGACAATATTGGATATGTTTGGATATTATCGCAAATATATAGACAATAAGCATAATCTGGGCGCAAAGAAAGAACAGCCCCAAAACATAACCCCTCGTATGGTGGTAATGCAGCTCAATAAAGAGTTTGCACAAGCAAATTCAGTTTATCGAGTTGGATACAGTGAAGAACATAGTGGAAATAAAACCCGAATTGTATTTAAAGTTTGGGACAACATTGAGCGTAGAGGCAAACCTGGAATGGTGTGTTTGGATCCCTTGGATATAATCAGCAGAATTTATATTGGGGAGAAAACAAGAGCAGTTGAATTGGTTTGTGCATATCATAATCAGTACAGTCATTAAGATATGATGACTTCAACACCATAACTTTAATAGCAATACACGAATTAGAAGCAGTGGGAAAACCAGTACATATAATCACGCATAAAGGCAAGAAGTTGGCATCTTGCAATAAGGATTACATCATACAAGCCATAAAATCAATGATGGACAATGATACAAAGAAGTCATATACAGTAAACATTTCTATGAGACAAAATGGCATTTAAGAAAATGCTTGGAGGTGAATGGAGTGAAATATATCTATGAGTTCGATTTGAAAGACAAGACAAAACTGGTTTGTATCACAGATGGAATAAATAGGGCTGATGGAGCCAGTACATGTATCAATTCATCTCACAAGCTATTTTTGCCAGGTGACTTTCAGCGGAGAAAATTTAGGCTAGACAAGAACACCCCATACAATGTTGAGACCTGGAAAGCCTCAGATGGAAACTATGGCAAGGTGGGCGGAAAGAATTTCAGCATGTTAATGTTTAATGGCAGGAACGTGGTAAACTGGAACATCAGCGCAGCAGGTGTTAAGTCAGCCTATAGGCAAGTAGTCAGTTCCTTAGGAGCTGTGCCAGTTACTTTTATATACGATCTTGGACAGGTGCCCCAGAAAAAGAGCAGTAAGAATAAGGCTCAGCAAGTAATCAAGGATCAGAAAGAGACCTATGCACTCTTGAGCAGGGCTGTGACACATGCAAAGGAGGTGCCAGGACTGGGGCCATATTTAGCAGACATTCCCCTGCTATGTAGCATGATATATGACTATGCCAAGGGCCAGTACAGAGAAGTTCCGATCGGCACCATCATTGGCTGTACAGCTGCTTTAATCTATTTCGTGTCACCCATTGATATGATACCTGACTTCATACCAGTAGTTGGGCAGCTTGATGATGTAGGGGTGCTGGTTTATGCACTTAAAGCAGTTCATCAAGATTTGCAGGAGTATGACCGATGGAAACAGGGTAAGGTGATACAACATGCAGGAGCCTGATTTCCCCTACCCTTTCTTCGGAAGTGTGGCAAACAATATACAGGCATGTATTAGACGGGATAACACGCTATATATTGGAGATATTATCAGAAGATTGTCAAAAGATGAGCTTATATCAAGTATGAGCTGTCATGAAATATTTATATGTAGAAGTATTGAAATATTTAGGCATGGGAACATAATAAGAACATTAGATAGAAATGGAAGCAACGGAACAAAGACATGTTATCAAGTTGAAAAATTGCTGTGCTATAAAGCGGATATGGTGCATCTAAGGAAGAATATTATAAGGCACTATAGTAATGCACAGAATCCAATAAGATATATAAAAAAGCGCATAATTAAATTGGAAGATATTTATTTAGCACAAAAGAATAGTTGTGTAGACATTATTAAAGAAGTGATAGCTAAACTTTCTAATGAAGAATACAGCAGCAAAACAACAAGCCCAAAGAAAATAAAGTTTATTCGGGAAAAGATAGAAAGGCTAATGCAAAAGCTCAATATTATTGGCTGTGACAAAGATATAATTGATACATTACAGAAATCATTATGGGCAAACTTTGAATCAAAACAGCAATATGACATTTGGAACGACTATGTAAAATGGTGTGTATGGTTTGTTGATAGTATTTTGGAGCAACCAGGAGATGAAATAGTCCTATACATAAAAGATGATGCTGCAAGAAAGAAAAATGAGCTATATCCAGGAGGAATTGTTCTGGTTAATCCTAACGATACATATAGGCGGGACTATCTAAATGTAAATGGTCAAATGGTTAAACGATCAGAGGTTAAGAGGAAGATACTAAATAGGCAAATCAGAGCAGCAAATATGAAGATAGTATCAGGGAGGTTAACCTGGATCAATCCTAGTGAATTATATCAGATAATAAGGCCAGTGTGCTTGCAGATATTTGATAAATACTTCAAGCAGTATATGTTTGGAGGAAATTCACCAAGGCAACTGTGGATAAATGCAGTAGCACAGGCTGGGCAAGAATCTTCCAATGAATTAGTTAAAGACTTGATAAATTCATATGTATACTCTAAAACCTTCTCTGACATGTATGATGTATTTATAGATGATATGAACAGCCTAGGGGTCAAGGTATATCTAGGTGTGACACCATTTGGTATGGGAAGTTTACAAGGAAGTTCCACAAACCATGCAGTATTTATGTTTACAAAAAGATTAGAGAATTTGAACGTTTTATCAAAATACCAACATTTCAGAAGATATGAACTCTAAATACAAAATAGCATTTAAAATATAAGGCAGCAACATGATAAACAAATCAGAGCAAGCAAGATGAGAGGGTGTGCCATTTGACAGGATAAGGTGATGCAGCATGGAGCAACATGAATTAAAAGACATAATAGAATACAACCTGCTTTACAATTTTGTATTGTACATAGTAAGTGGATGTATTAAGGATGATGAATTAAATCTAGGGCAAACTTTATATAAGCTAAATGCAGATGAAAAAGATGCACCGTGGCTCAGGGCAGAGCAAAATGATAACTTGGTAATAGTTTTATGTGACATTATAGATATAGTTATCAAATACGGAAATGTGGCAGAATCATTAGATTTGGATTATATTGAAAAGAGAAACTTGCTACCCGTAAGGAAAATTCTAATGGAACGTGAAGATATGCTGAAAATCAGAGAGCGTTTGAGAAAGATTTATTTTACCAGGCTAAACCCATTAAGGTATTTTGATGATACATATATTCAAAATCCAATGTTCAGATTTGGCAGGTTAGATATTGAAAGATTGAGGCAGGCTAAAAACATCATTGCAAATAATATTGAAAAACAAGGATATAGCAAAACAGACAGCGAACCAGAAAAGCTAAGACATATTAGAAAAAATGTTAAACAGGGAATAAATATTTTAACATTACATGAAGATATGGAAATAATTGAGGAATTAGAAAAGACATTGTATGCTAGGCTATCATCACCTGTTGAACTAGAGATTTGGCAACGGTGTATGAAAAGATATGTACAGATTATTGATGAACTCCTGAAACAACCGGGAGATACTATTACAATATATAAGAGGCCACATTTGGATTAACTGAATATAATATATTTTTGGAGGGCAACAGTAGCCTGGATGGCCTCAGATGAAGATGGCTGATACATAAACATGAAATGAAACACCCAGTAAGCCTTTTCAAAGGGTTTACTGGGTATTTTTGTGTCAAAATGCAGACAAGTTTGTAAAAATCCTAGGCTATGAGCACCAAGCTATGCATAGCCAATAGGAAAACCTAAGGGAAGGTAGAAAATTTTATGCTTCTATATGACTGGTAAAAATAATCATACTACGGAGCAACCCGAGCCTGATACACGGAATTTAGACTATAATACCCACTTCCCTGCCAAGCCTTACAATTACAGAATAGTGATGCATGGAATGGTTGAAATTTGTGGATATGTAAAATATGATGATGTACACAATTTTAGCTAGTGAGAAAATTTGATAAGCAAATAAATGATAGAAAGCGTTGCAATTCATACATTTTTAGACTATCATAAACACAGCATATCACCAAATCAACAGTGGGGTGTTTATGATGATAAGTGGAAGGCATCAAAAAGTAGGGATAACTGACCTTAACATAGCAATTAACTATCTGGTTATAGAGCGGATTTTAACATGCACTGGGCTATATCATACAATTAAAGAGAAATTAGATATTGAGGCCGGCAATATTGGTATATATGGTGCAATAGTCAAAGAAGAAAAAGACATCACACCAAAAGAATCTTCTGAGGAAGATAATATTGAAACCGAAAAAACTGACATTTTGGATGTAATATTCCAAAAAGCAAAAAATGGTACATTAAGAGAACATTTTGAGAGCTTACAAAAGATAGATGAAGACACCTACAAGAAATTTATCAAATTACTTCAAGATATTTTAAATGTAGATGAAAGTATAATAACAGGAACAAGGCAAATAGACTTGGGCATTACACTAGAACCCGAAATGGAGAATTTAAAAAACCTTGTATACTTGCCAGTTACAATATTAGAAGATTGTATGTCAGGAGAAATCGAAAGAGGGGAACTGATTAAAGGAGGCTATAGCAAAGCATTTTCAGATTATTTAATCCATATATGTCAGAAATATGAAGATATTACATGGTTATCTTTAAAGGACACCATGAAAAAGTTTGATCACTCTGTAAACACTGGCATTGGACACAAAAAGATTGATGATACTAAAACGTTAGCCGAGGCACTTGAGCAATGTAGATATAATCCTTTAGGAATAAACCCACTAACAACATTTATCGCTTTAATAGAACATGGATATATAAAATATGAAGAAGGAGAAACCTATCAAGAACTGATAGAGTCACTTTTTGAATTATACTTTAACAGTCTTAAGGAATATGCATTAGATAATACCAATTTTGAATATGTGAAAACATCATGGAGCAATAATATATATTGCCTAGATGCATTGCTTTATCACATAATAAGGAAATGCAACGGAGCATTATCAGTCCCAAATCGCAGAAACAGCAAAATAGACATTACCAGGAAGAAATATTCCTTAGGAGGCATTAGAGATTATGCTCCTGTTGATAAATTATTTAGAGAAATTGTTTTAGAGTACAACAATACATGTAAAAGTGATGATAAAGCATGTCAGATTCGCGTGGACAGTAGTTTAGGAGAAATCAGCTTAAATATTACAGACTATAAGAAAGCAGTCAGACAATTTGTTTGGATAAACATTGACAAGAACAACAAAAAGCAATCACAAAGCGGGAAGGAAGAATCTACATCTCCAAGCAACGGAAATGGTTTAGTAACGGCAAAGAAGTCTCTATTGCTTGGGCCTTATGAAGCATTGACAGTAGTTGAAAATGTGGACTACTCAATATTTGATAAGCTCACCAGCAGCTTAGTTCCAGCTCCCTTTATAATGTCCGGAGAGAGTGAAATCATTAAAATAATGTTAGGACTGATCGGGGAATATAATGAGATAAATCCTCAATTAGAAGCTCCAAGTTTCTTTGGTACTATACTTAAGGAACTAGAGCATTGGCAGGGAAAACAGGAGCGGGCAGTTGCAAAGCAATATGAGCTGGTAGAGCTAATTGATGCTGGAAAGGCAAATGATAGTGCAGCACATAGCCTAGTAGCTCTAGGAGAGACCATCAAGGAAAATGCTGCATATATTGCTCAGTTGGAGTCTTGGCAGGCGGCCTTTGAATCTAATCCAGATAAATGGTTAGAGGATCAGATTACATACTATAATGAAAGATATACAGATAATCAGGAGCTGTTATCTGTCATTACTAAAAAGGTTGAGAAAGGATTTAAGCAGGCAACAAGGCAACTGGAAAAGCAGGAAAAACAGGAGGACAAAGTAAACAAGGCCGGGCGGAAGCCCAAGAAGGCTAGTCCTATTATCTACCTAAAAGAGCCCATTGAGGAGGGCTATATAAAGCTGTGAGCTATAACAAAGGGTATCTCCGTTTATGGAGATACCCTTAATTTTTGTACCACGGGGCTGTCCATTAGGATGGTTTAGAATTTAGATAAAGTGGTTGACAAACCAAGGATTTTCTGTCACCACTATTCAGACTATTTCCTGATGGAGGGATAAAATATGGGCAAGAAAGGCGAGGTAGACAGCAAAGTAAAGACTTCTGATATGACTAAGATAGATATTATGTTAGGAATGGTCACGGCACTGTACAATTCAGGAATGATTGATGATATTACATATCTCAAAACCAAGAAATGCATAGAGCGGGGTGAGGAAAGTGATATTTGATTGGGACAAGGTAGATAGTAACACAATCATTCCAATGGTGTTCTATGGCAGAGTGAGCACGGAGCATGAAGCACAGCTGGAGGCATTTAAGAACCAGCTGCAATGGTATGAAGATCAGCTTAAGATGCACCCAAATTGGAAGCTGGTAGAACCCATTGAGACATACCTGGATAAAGGTATCACAGGAACCCAGGCTAAAAAGCGGCCTGGGTTCCTACATATGATAAACGATGCTAAGAGCGGCAAATTTGCCATGGTAGTCACTCGTGACGTTTGCAGGTTTGCAAGAAACACTGTTGATACACTGGCATATGCTAGGCAGCTAAAAGAGATAGGCATACAGATTTATTTTGTATTTGATAACATCAAGACCATCCAGGATAATGATGGAGAATATAGATTGACCATCATGGCAAACAATGCTCAGGAAGAGAGCCGCAGGATTAGTGAGCGTGCAAAAGCTGGGCAGTATATCTCCCGGGCCAATGGAGTGCTATATGGTACTGGTAATATATTAGGATACAAGAGAATTAGAAGGAAGTCAGACCCGGACAAAAAGAACGCCATAGGTGATAAATCAGTTCCCACATTTGAGGTAGTCCCTGAACAAGCAGAAACCGTCAGACTGATCTTTGAAATGTATGCTGAAGGATACGGGCTGAAACGTATAAAAAATTATTTAGAGCAAAACGGGTATAAGACAGCTACAGGAAAGACAAAGTGGTTTGAATCCAGTTTAAGCAGGATACTTGGCAATCCCATGTATATAGGCAAGCAGTATCAGTGTCAAACAGAGGTTTTGGACTTCTTGAGCCATAGGGTCAAGAAAAACAGCAAAGAGGATTATGTACTTATTGAGGGGGATTTTGAGCCCATTATCTCTGAAGAACTCTTTCAGAAAGTGCAAGAAATCAGGGCATCTAAGGTAGTCAAGGCCGGATTTACTGGGAAGTCTCATGGTGTAAGACAGTCTAAGGATAAGTGGATACTCAAGCTAGAATGTGGGTGCGGCAGCGGGTTCCAGAGGTACAAATGGAGAACCAATGCAAGCACTGGGGAGGAAATAGGTGGCTATGCATGTAGGCATAGGGTGACAGACGGATCAACAGAATTCAGAAAAAGCAAAGGGATGCCTATTGATGATACATGCAGCCTGCCATCAATACCCGAGTGGAAGTTAGACTATATGGCCTTGGAGATATTTAAAAAGATATGGGGAAATCAGGCAGATACTATATTTGAGGTTTATAGGCTGATTTCACAGAACTATCACATTGAGCAGGTTAAAACCAGAGAGTCACCAGAATATCTTGAAAAGCAAATCCAGAAATGTCAGAGCAGATTAGTTGCATTGGTAGACCTCTACACAGATGGGGATATATCCTTAGAAGTATATAGGAGCAAAAGAGATGAATATACTTCTCGCATGGAAACGCTGAAAGCACAGTTAAAAGAAATAACGGCGAACAGCGGTGACACTCAAGAGGAGCTGATTAAGGAAAGGCTTATAGCAATAAAGCAGCTGCTAGATGATATGGCTCTTTGCAATAAGGAAAAGTCACCCAATGAGTTGATAAATAACTTTGTAGATAAAATTGTTGTCAGATCGCAAACTGAGTTTGAATGGTATATAAATATAAATGGCAATGCTGAAAAGTATATAGCAGAAAATTGTCCTAAAATTCATAATGAGCCATATAGAGACCGAGCAGAGAAAATCAAGAAACTTAGAGACAGCAGCTACTACAATATATTTAGACTACATATTGGTTTCGATGAAGTCAGAGCATTTAAGAAAAGGTTTGGAAAATTTATCAGGCAAAGTCAATGGAAAGACACTGATGTGGTAGTCTATATGAGATAAAAGATATACCTGTAAAACAGCATATAGTTTATTTGAGAATAGTTATTTTAAGTGAGAGAAAAGTAACTAGGGGGATGCCCGCCCCTCAATGCAGAGGCATTGGAAGTTGGCTTGCAGGCCCAACAGGGATTCATATTGTGTGTCCCTCCACACGAAAGAAAGGCCGTACTGATGGTTCATGATCTTTCCATCGGTACGGCCTTTCTGTTTAAATAGAAGAAAGAGAAGGGCAAATACTTTCGCCCAGAAAAGTTTCATTTTCTATGGAATAGGGGCAAATATTGGACAGATAAAGGCTTAGAATTAAAGGGAATAAAAGGGGCTAAATATTGAACGCACCTACAATGGATGATATAATAAAACATATAACCAACTGGGGGGCGAAGAGAAAGTGTTTGCATCATTTTTTAAAAAGAACTATCAGAGTGATTGCATATAGAAAAAATATGAACTTTATGATATTCTAATAAAAACATAATAGGGGGATGTTTTATGGAATATCAGAATACAATGTGCTTTGAGATATTTAAAGCTTGTGTAGAAGCTATACATGACGGTGAACTGATACAGCAGGTAAGTCGTGGAGATAAAGAATTTCACTTCCAGAATTGGTGTCAGAAAAGACTGGAAACCGTTGGGGTTCACTTTGAAGGAAGCGGTCGCAACATATATCCAGATTTTTGTTTAGTGGAGAAACCAGAGGGTTATGAAATTAAGGGATTAGCATATCCTGGGCGTGAAAAGGACTATGATGCTAATAGTAATGTACCTTCTGGCAAGCATAACGGGCGTACTATATTCTATATTTTCGGTAGATACCCAAGCAATAAAGAAGAAAATCAAACTGAATACCCTGTTATTGACTTAGTGATCTGTCATGGTGATTTCTTAAATGCACAACATGATTATGTACATAAGAACAAGCATGTTGATGGATTTGGTACTTATGGTGATATAATGATTAGGGATAGAAAAATGTATGTAGTCCCTACACCATTTGCACTTACTAAAGGTACTGAGGGGCTTGTTACATTGATTATTCCAGATGATTATAGTGTTCCAGAAGGGTTTGTTTGTGTGGGAGATCTGATAAGAACTGAGGATGATAAATTAGTAGGTGGATACAGCTTTGATTTACGCACAAATGAGCTTAAAGCAAATATGGTAGAAAACCCAAATGCAGGAAAGCAACATAAATTCAAGGCATATAGATGTAGTGGTCAATCAACTAAAAAGGTATACATGAAATCTGATCCGGAGAATAGCTTAAGTGATGAATAATAAAGAATCAACAATATTCCCTGTAGATAAGGTAAGTATTCTGGCTGAAAAAGAAAGCTGGCGCAAGGAAATCAACAGACCTATTTATCATATACATAAATGGTGGGCACAAAGGCTTGGAACAGTGTTTCGTGCCTTATTGTTGCATCTGATGAATGATAACAAAGCAGATGAATGGGAAAGTTTTTATAAGCAACACGATTTTAAACAGCATATAATCTTAGATCCATTTATGGGTAGTGGAACGACTATTGGTGAAGCAGTTAAATTAGGCGCAAAAGCTATAGGTTGTGACATCAACCCTATAAGCACATTTTTAGTTACTCAAGCATTAACAAAAGTGCCTATTGAGCAGTTAATATCTGCATATAATGAAATTGAAAATGACATTTCAAAGGATATACTAAGCTATTACAAAACAGTAGACCCAGTAACAAATAAAGAATTACAGGTACTATACTACTTCTGGGTTAAGTTGGTTATTACCCCATCTGGAGAAAGTGTACCTCTGTTTTCTAAATATGTGTTTGCACAGAACGCATATGCTTCAAAGAAGCCAAAAGCACAAATAGTATGTCCTCACTGCTGGAATGTATTTGAAGGAAAATATAATGATACAGTTTCAGTTTGTAGTGAGTGTGGATTTTCATTTAATCCCCAGAAAGGGCCTGCCAATAACACTACAGTAATAGATTCCCATGGCAGCAAGTATAAGATTAAGGATCTTATACCAAAAGATGGTACTCTTTTACAAGAAAAAATGTATGCCATACTTGCTGTAGATGATCAAGGAAATAAAAAATACCTGCCTATAAAAGATTATGACTTAGAGTTGTACAAAAAGGCACAAAGTGAACTGCACAAGTGTAAACTAGCACTACCACAATATGAAGTGAAATCTGGATATAATACAGATCAGGCACGGGGATATAACTACTTAAGCTGGAAGCAATTCTTTAATGATAGGCAGTTGTTATGTCTTGGAAAGTTGCTAGATAGGATACTTAAGATTGATGATGAGAATATTAGAGAGCAATTAGTGTGTTTATTCTCAAGTACTCTTGAATATAACAACATGTTCTGTAGCTATAAGGGTGAGGGCACAGGAGCAGTAAGGCCAATATTCTCAAATCATATACTAAAGCCTGAGAGAACACCCCTAGAAAACTCCGTTTGGGGGCATTACAAGAGCAGTGGTTGTTTTTCAAGTTTATTTAAAAGCAGATTGTTAAAAGCAAAAGAGTACTTAGATCAGCCATTTGACTTAAAGATAGATGAAAAGAACGGCACATGCGATAAAGTAGTGGTAAGTAACCCCATTGATGTAACAATGTGCAAAACATGGGAAGAGTTAAATAGCACAGAGCATTCCGCTTTAATTCTGAATGGGGATAGTAGTAAACTTCCTATTCCTGATAATGTAGTTGACTTTGTGGTAACAGATCCTCCATATTTTGATTTTATTCATTACAGCGAACTTAGTGACTTCTTTTATGCATGGTTAAGCCCGGTACTTAAATCTAAATACACATTCTTTTCTGAAACAACATCCAGAAGAGATAACGAAGTACAGCAAACAGATGCTATGGAGTTCTCAAGATTATTGGGAAATGTGTTCTCAGAATGTCATCGTGTGCTTAAAAATAAAGGTAAGCTTGCATTTAGTTTTCATCACTCTAGGGTGGATGGCTGGTTAGCTATTGCACAAGCTATTAAACAGGCAGGCTTTTACATTGATGAGTGCTTCCCTGTTCATGCAGAATTGATGGCATCTACCCCAAAAGCAGGTGCAAAAGAACCTATAAGCTTGGATGCTATGATCATATGTGGCAAAGAGAAAAAAGAAGTAACAGAAGATGAAATTAAAGAAGAAGCAATTAATTATGTGAATAGCATGAAGGCAAGTGGGAAAAAACTATCCAAAGCGGATGTATTTGTAATTTGTGCATCTCAGTGTCTGAGCAAGTTAGTATTTGATAATTGCAATACAGATAAAAAATCAGAGTGTTTAACCAGAGTTTATCAAAATGTGATAGCAACCTGTGAGATGTAAAGCAGATTTCGATCACGATCAAGACATTATGGCACCCCGGAAGGTTCCCATCTCGGTCGCTATGTTTCGGTAGCACGGGCCCAGGCTGCCATCAAGAACCCCCGCAAGTAAGAGTCCTGCCATGCGCCATTGGATTTGACGCGGCGCAAGCCGGCTGAATCCTATGGATACGGTGTGAAACCGTAAAAGTGGCATGATTTGACGGTGGCAATCTATATCTGAACACCAAAACCCCTGCACATTCCCGCTTGGGCAATGTGCGGGGGTTTTCCCGCTGTTTTGGTCTGACTGCATGGCTTCAGATCGGGTAAACGCCAATCGAGCTGGAAAAATGTTGGGGTACTTCCTGTATGGAACAGTGGAAATTGTGTTTCTCTTGTGATAAAATCTATCGCAATACCCAGAAAAGTTCGGGGAGGAACGTATCATGCGGGCAGACGGCGGATTGGCTCTGCCGGAAAAGCTGTTCTTTCCCGAGGAACCTTTTTGGGGCATCATTCGTCCATAAAGAAACAAGAAAGAACAGAAATTACTGGGATATATAAGGAGAAAGTAACCATGAACCAAGTACTGGAGCGGAAGGCTCCGGCCTCCCGGCCATGGGCGGTGCCGCTGGCAGGGCTGCTGACCCCTACGGCCTTTTTTGCTGCTGCCCTCCTTTGGCAGGAACTGTGGGTAAAACTATTCTGCGTCCATGCCCTGACGGTGGAAGGCATGGCGGTAACGGCGCTGTTTGTGCTGCCGGCGACTTTTTTACTGGGCCTGCTGTGCGGCAGCGTGCCCCGACGGGCAGGCGTAGTGCTGCTGCCGGTGATGATGGGGATCATAACGGTATGGGTAGGGGCTCAGGTGGCCTATTACAGCCTTTTCCGCACCTATCTCTCCCTGTACTCCGTTACCCAGGCGGGGATGGTGCTGAAAAATTTCGGCATGGACGCCGTGTATGCGGTCCTCAATAACTGGCTGCCCCTTCTGCTGGTGCTGGTGCCGTTCCTGCTGTCTCTGCTTCTGCGGCGGCGGCTGGTACCGGAGCGGCGGGAAGGCTTGCCCTGGCGGTGCTGCTGGGGTGCCGCGGCGGTTTTGGGAGCGGCCCTGGCGATGACGGTAACGGCCTCCTCCGTGGAGGGTACGCTGTCCCTGTCCGAGCTGGTGGACGCATCTTCCGCCCGGAATTTGCAGGTGGCCAATTTCGGCGTGCTGGCCACCACCGCCCTGGAGGTCCGGGATATTCTGGGCCTGGGGCAGGGGGAGGCATTGCCGGAGGTGCCGGAGGAAATGGAACTGCCGGAGGAAGAGCCGCCGGAAGGCGCTGTGGAGGAGATGCTGCCTCTGCCGCCGGAGGAGCCGCCGGAAGAGGAGCCAGTCTATGGGGACAATGTGCTGACCATTGACTTTGACGCTCTGATGGCGGAAGAGAGCGATGAGACGCTTCTGCGGATGCATGAGTATTTTTCCCAGGCAGAGCCTACCGCCAAGAATCCCTGGACCGGCTATTTTGCCGGCAAGAACCTGATCTGGATCGTAGCAGAGGGGTACAGCGGGCAGGTGGCCATTGACCCCGATGTGACGCCTACCCTGTACCGTCTCAGCCAGGAGGGCTTCCGCTTCAACAATTTTTATACCCCGCTCTGGGGCGTGTCCACCAGCGATGGGGAATATGTCACCACCACCGGCCTGATTCCCAAAAGCGGCGCCTGGAGCTACCGGGAGTCCGCCGACAACTATATGCCCTTTGGCTTTGGAAATCTGTTTTCGCACCTGGGATACCAGACCATGGCGTTCCACGACCACGACTACACCTATTATAACCGGGACAAGAGCCACCCCAACATGGGCTATGACTACTACGCCGTGGGCCATGGGCTGGAGATTTCCGACACCTGGCCGGAATCAGATCTGGAGATGATGGAAGCCTCGATACCCCGGTATATCGATGAGGAGCAGTTCCTTACCTACTACATGACCGTCAGCGGCCATCTGGATTACGGTTTTTTCACCAACGACATGGCTGCCAAGAACAAGGAGGTGGTGGAGGACCTGCCGTACAGCAGCGAGGCCCAGGCCTATCTTGCTACCCAGGTGGAGCTTGACCGGGCCCTGGCCTATTTGATTGAGGAGCTGGAGAAGGCAGGGAAGCTGGAAGATACGGTGATCGTGCTCTCCGGGGACCACTACCCCTATGGCCTGTCCCAGGATGCCTTTGATGAGCTGGCGGGCCATGAGGTGGACCAGACCTTTGAGCTGTACAAAAGCCAGCTGATCCTCTGGTGTGCCGATATGGTGGAGCCGGTCGAGGTGGATAAGTTCTGCTCCAGCCTGGACATCATGCCCACCCTGGCCAATCTCTTCGGCCTGCCCTATGACTCCCGGCTGGTGATGGGCAGGGACATCCTGTCTGACAGTCCGGGGCTGGTGATGTTCTCCAATTACAGCTTCCTTACGGATCTGGGGGCTTATGACGCCGTCACCGACACCTTTACCCCCTGGGAGGGAGTGGAGGCCCCGGAGGATTACGCCGCTCAGGTGCTGGAACAGGTTCAGGGGAAGTTTGACTTTTCCCGGCTGATCCTGGAGGAGGATTACTACCGGGTGATCTTTGGGGAAAAGACCCCCTGGGACTTTCTGCCGGAGGAGGACCTGCCGGAAAAGAATGCTTCCTACGGTCCCACTGCGGCCATACGATAATAAAAAGCAGCCCCAGGCGCCGCAGCGGCGCCCGGGGCTGCTTTGTGGAAAAAGGTTATTTCCCGGTGGGAATAAAGGGCCGGATTACGGCGGCCACGGAGCTGATGGGCATGGTCTGGAGATAGATCTTTCCCGGACCGGTGATCACGGTGTTGAACACACCCTCACCGCCAAAGAGCATATTTTTCACCCCCGGCACCGTCTGGATCTCCATGGAGCAGGTGGCGTCCATAGCCGCCAGGTACCCGGTGTCCACCACCATGGACTGCCCCGGCATCAGGTCATACTCCACCACATGGCCGTCAAATTCAGTAAAAGCAATACCCCGTCCGGAAATCTTCTGCATAATGAAGCCCTCGCCGCCGAAGAAACCGGCGCCCAGCTTCTTCTGGAAGAATACGGACAGCTCCACCGTGGACTCCGCCGCCAGAAAGCCGCTTTTCTGAACGATCAGCTCCCGGCCCGGGGCGATTTCAAAGGCCCGGATGCTGCCGGGGAAGCTGGAGGCGAAAGCGATCATACCGGGGCTGCCCTGGGCGGTATAGCGGTTCTGGAACAGAGCCTCGCCGGCGAACATCCGGCCCAGAGCCTTGCCCAGGCCACCGCCGGTAGTGGTCTCCATCTGCATATTGGGGCTCATCCAGCTCATGCTGCCCCGCTCGGTAATCATGGACTCGCCGCCGTTCAACTGGCAGATTACTACCGGCAGGGGGGTTCCCTCAATCTTATACTCCATACGATGCGATCCTCCTTGTTATAATGGGCACACTACCCGCAGTATACAGGGGAAAGGGCCCCTTGTCGACAGTTTTTTCCCATTCTTAACACAGAAGGGGAGAGATTTTACCCGGGGATGTCCCTTGCCAAACGGGGGAAACCTGCTATACTGGGAGAAAAGCCCGCCCCCGAAGGCGGGCGACTCTTTGCGGCAAAGGAGCAGCGAGTATATGAAGACCTTTTTTTCCTCCTGTGTCATCGCCTTTTCCACCTATTCCCGGATCCCCATGCCCCAGGTGGAGTGGAGCGAGAAGAATATGCGCCATACCCTGGCGCTGTTTCCCCTGGTGGGCCTGGCGGTGGGGCTGATTTTTTGGGTGGTGGATGGGATCTGCGCCCTGCTGGGAGTCGGCATGGTTCTCCGGGCTGCCCTCCTGACCGCCGTGCCGGTGGTGGTCACCGGCGGTATCCATCTGGATGGCTACTGCGATACCGTGGACGCCCTGTCCTCTCACGCCAGCCGGGAGCGGAAGCTGGAGATCCTCAAGGATTCCTCTGCCGGGGCCTTTGCGGTTATCTGGTGCGGCGTACTGCTGCTGGTGACCTTCGGCCTTATGACAGAAAAGGCCAGCGCCCTGACGGTGGCGGCGGGCTTTATCCTAAGCAGAAGCCTCAGCGCCCTGGCCATCGAGCACCTGCCCTCCGCCCGCTCCGGCATGGGGGCTACCCTCAAGTCCGGCAGCCGCTTCCCCTGGTGGGTTATGGGGCTGTATACAGCGGCCTATCTGGCGGTGGTGCTGCTGTGGGGAGAGCCGGTGCCGGGCCTTGTGGCCCTGGCGGCGGCAATCGGGTTCTATTTCATGTATAAGCGGATCGCCATGAAGGTATTCGGCGGCTTTACCGGGGATCTGGCAGGGTGGTTCCTGACGATTTGTGAACTGGTGATGCTGGCCGCCGTGGTGGTGACGGAAAGGGTGATGGCCATATGGTGCTGATTATTGGAGGCGCGGCCCAGGGAAAGCTGGACTTTGCCCGGCGGGAGCTGGGAGTGGTCGCCTGGAGCGACGGAACCATCGGAAATGAAAATTGTATCTATAACCTGCATCGGGCCCTCCGGCAGCAGCCGGAGGCAGACACCGCCCTGGAGGCCTGGCTGGAAGCCCATCCTGAGGGCGTGGTGATCTGCGACGAGGTGGGCTGCGGCGTGGTGCCCATGGACAAAGAGGAGCGCGCCTGGCGGGAGCAGGTGGGCCGCACCTGCTGCCGTTTGGCGGAGAGGGCCGCGGCGGTGTACAGGGTTACCTGCGGATTGGGGGTACGGCTGAAATGACGGTATATTTGATCCGCCATGGAAAGACCCAGGGGAATGTGGAGCGCCGGTACATTGGTTCCACCGACCAGCCCCTCTGCCCCCAGGGCCGGGAGGAGCTGGTGGGCAAAACGGCCCCGGCGGCGGAGAAAATCATTGCCTCGCCTTTGCTCCGGTGCCGGGAGACGGCGGCCATCCTGTACCCGGGGCGGGACGTGGAAATCGTGGAGGGTTTTCGGGAGAGCGATTTCGGCGCCTTTGAAAACCACACCTATGAGGAGCTGAAGGATGACCCCCGGTACCAGGCCTGGCTGGACAGCGCCGGGGCGGCGGCGCCCCCCGGCGGGGAGAGCAAGGGGGAGCAGCAGGAGCGGACGGTCCGGGCATTTCGGAGCGTCATGGCGGCGTGCGGAAAGGACGAGCGAGTGGCCCTGGTGGTCCATGGCGGCACCATCATGTGCCTCCTGGAGGCCCTGGAGCCCTCCCACCGGTTCTACGACTGGCAGGCCCCCAACGGTGGGGGCTTCACCTGCACCTGGGATGGGGAGCACTTGACAGTGGTCGCGGAGATTTGACGATAGATGATACGAGGGTACGGTCCTTTTCTTGAAAGAAAAGGACCAAAAGAACTTTGTCCGGCAAAGCCGTGCTTTGCCGGTGGGAGGGAAAAAGACCGGCCCGCCGGTTCCCAGGCAGTCTCGTTTATACAGAAAGAAACAGCGCCCGTCCCCGAATTTTCGGGGACGGGCGATAACTATTTGGAATATCTGCTGCAAATATTACAGTTTGTTGACGACAGGGATCACCATGGGAGAGCGCTTGGTGTGCTTGAAGAGGTAATTGCTGACGGCAGACTTTACCGCGCCCCGCAGCTCGCCCATGTCCTTGCTGTTCTTGCCGCCCTTGCCGATAACGCCCTGGGCGGCGTTGTAAGCCACGTCCCGCAGCTCGTGCATCAGCTCCTCGGACTCCTTCACATAGATGAAGCCCCGGGTGATGATTTCCGGTTCGCTGAGGAGCTGGCCGTTCTGAACATTGATGATAATGACCACCATGCCGTCCTCTGCCAGGATTTTGCGGTCCCGCAGCACCACAGCGCCCACGTCGCCCACGCCGCTGCCGTCCACCAGCACCGCACCGGCGGGGACAGGGGCGTCGGCGATCTTGATGGTCTTGGTGGTCAGCTCGATGACATTGCCCACATCCGGCA
>ERZ1643251.1077-NODE-1077-length-33021-cov-7.787417_pt1 | contig 33021 bp, 46 predicted proteins | sample MGYA00579261_ERZ1643251 | MGnify/ENA primary metagenome ERZ1643251 (study PRJEB29033, sample SAMEA4952267) | chicken gut metagenome | biome: Broiler Chicken; feature: Gastrointestinal Tract; material: Caecum | place: Ireland | collected 2018 | study: Broiler... | reverse complement strand
TGGTTCTCTCCAAAGCTCCCTCCGCAATGCCCAGCGCCTGAGCGGCAATTCCGATACGTCCGCCATCCAGGGTGTGCATTGCGATTTTAAAGCCCTGTCCCAGCTTGCCCAGCAGATTCTCTTTGGGCACTCTGCAGTCTGTAAAAGTGAGCTCATAGGTGGAGGATCCACGAATACCCATCTTCTTTTCCTTGGTGCCGAATCCAAAACCGGGCATTTCCTTTTCCACTATAAATGCGGAAATTTCCTTGATCATTCTTCCCCGCTTTTCTATTGTTCCCGTCACGGCGAAGATCACATATATATCGGCCTCCTTACCATTGGTAATAAAAATCTTGGAGCCGTTCAGCACATACTCGTCTCCGTCCAGAACCGCTTTTGTCTGCTGTCCCTGGGCATCTGTGCCTGCGCCGGGTTCCGTAAGGCCAAATGCTCCCAGCTTTTCTCCCTTTGCCAGGGGGATCAGATACTTCTGCTTCTGCTCCTCCGTTCCATAGGTGAGAATAGGATCACAGCACAGAGATGTGTGGGCTGATACAATTACGCCCGTTGTGCCGCACACCTTGGACAGCTCTTCCACACACATTACATATGTGAGCGGATCACAGCCCTGGCCGCCGTACTGCCTGGGAACAGGAATGCCTAAAAAGCCGCCTTTTGCCATTTTATCCACAGTTACCCTGGGAAACTGTTCCGTCTCGTCAACCTCCTGCGCAAGAGGCTTTACTTCCTTCTCGGCAAATTCCTGAAAGAGCGCCCGCGCCATTTCATGTTCTTTTTTTAAGGTAAAATCCATGATTTTATTTCCTCCATAATATACTCGTTATTTTCATCCGCATTGCCCTATCCGCAGACCGCCGCAGCGGGCCGCCCATCTAAACAGCGGCCCGCCCCGGCGATTTGTTCTGGTGCGCTCAGCGCGTATAATCGTAAAAGCCTTTTCCGGTCTTTCTTCCAAGCTTTCCTGCCCTTACCATTTTGCGAAGCAAGGGATGAGGACGATATTTGGGATCTCCTGTTTCATTCTGGATAACCTCCATAATGGCCAGCACAATATCAAGACCTACCAGATCTCCCAGAGCAAGAGGTCCCATAGGATGATTTGCGCCCAGCTTCATGGCCTCGTCAATATCCGCAACACTTGCGGTGCCGTCTGCATAAATGCCAATGGCTTCGTTAATCATGGGAATCAAAATTCTGTTTACCACAAAGCCCGGAGCCTCCTTCACCTCAACGGGCGTTTTGCCGATCTCGGAGGCAATGGTCTTAATTTTCTCAACCAGCTCTGCAGGAGTATTTTCTCCCGCAATTACCTCCACCAGCTTCATTCTGTCCGCAGGATTGAAAAAGTGCATGCCGACCATAGGCCTGTCAAGCCCCGCACCCATCTCCGTAATCGAAAGTGAGGATGTATTGGTGGCAAAAATGCAGTCGGGCTTTACAATGCCTTGCAGCTCCTGGAAGGTAGTCTTCTTGATCTGCATATTTTCGGGAGCCACCTCGATCACCATATCGCAATCAGCGCAGATGTCCTTCAGACCTGTTGTGATCTTTGCAGCTATGGCGTCAGCCTTCTCCTGAGTGATTTTCTCCTTGCCCACAAGGAAATTTAAATTCTTTAAAATTCTGTTTTTTCCGCCATCTGCAAATTCCTGCTTAATGTCGCACAGACAAACCTCATATCCGTCCGTCATTGCAAAAGCCTGTGCGATACCAGCACCCATGGTGCCGGCTCCGATAATACCAACCTTCATTGAAAAATCCTCCTTATGCTTTCATATGTTTGATATGCTTTTCCACATATTCACTAGGGCTCTCATCAACAGTTTTTAAAGGGCTCCTTCACCTTGTCCTTATTCTTATCAAGGAAAAACGCCATGCCATATCTCTGGTCCTGGGTCTCAAAGCAGTCTCCGAAAAGCTTCTCTTCGATGACAATGGCCTGATCCATATCCACATCCAATCCCTGATTAATAGCTTTCTTGCAGTTACGCACAGCAATCGGAGCGTTTTGGGCAATTCCAGACGCCATCTTCTCCGCTGCAGCCAACAGCTCCTCTTGGGGATATACCGCATTTACAAGACCGATTCGATAAGCCTCATCTGCTTTGATATTGCGGGCGGTGTATATCATCTGCTTTGCCATGCCCGCTCCTACCAGCCGGGCAAGCCTTTGCGTCCCTCCGAATCCGGGAGTGATTCCGAGCCCTACCTCTGGCTGTCCAAATACGGCGTTGTCGGAACAGATTCTAATATCGCAGCTCATGGAAAGCTCACAGCCGCCGCCCAGAGCAAAGCCGTTCACAGCGGCAATTACCGGGATGGGAAAATTCTCTATCTTACGAAAGACGTCATTTCCCTTCTTGCCGAAGGCTTCTCCCTCCGCCTTTGTCAGAGTGCTCATTTCCCCAATGTCAGCGCCTGCCACAAAGGATTTCGCGCCTGAACCGGTGAGTACAAGGGCTCTTACCTCATCCAGATTGACTGCGTCAAGAGTCTGATCCAGCTCCTCCAGCACTGTGGAATTCAGAGCGTTCAGCGCCTTCTCACGATTGATGGTTATAACGGCATAACTGCCTTTCTGCTCATACAAAATAAATTCCATGGTTCCCTCCATATGATTGGTTCGTATATTCGTTGTCTGATCAGCTCACGACTGAAATATGCTTGAACGCGGAAAAGGCATTTGCCTGCATACCCACAGGGCAAATGCTTTTCCGCCTTTTCGCGCAGAGCTAAAGGCCTGCGCATGCTTTACTCTTCGATTTTTACAATGGTAGCGCAGCCCATTCCTCCGCCGATACACAGGGTAGCAAGACCCGTCTTCGCGCCCTTTGCCCGCATCTCATGAAGCAATGTTACAAGGATACGGCAGCCGGAAGCGCCTACGGGATGTCCAAGCGCAATCGCTCCACCGTTGGGATTAAGCTGTCTGTCAACGTCAATACCAAGATCCTTGCCTACTGCAACAGACTGTGCTGCGAATGCCTCATTCGCCTCAATAATGTCAAAATCTTCAATCTTCATGCCGGTTTTTGCCATAACCTTCTCGGTTGCAGCCACGGGGCCGATTCCCATAACCTCAGGACGCACGCCTGCAAGAGCGCCTGCAACAAAGGTAGCCATAGGCTTTACCCCCAGTTCCTTTGCCTTCTCTTCGCTCATCACCACAATGGCAGCGGCGCCGTCATTGATTCCGGAAGCATTGCCTGCGGTCACAAATCCTCCCGGATTGATAGGACGAAGCTTTGCAAGGCCTTCTATGGTGGAGCCATGTCTCGGGCCTTCATCTGTATCAAAAATAATGGTTTCCTTCTTTTTCTTTACCTCTACGGGTACGATCTCCGCCTTGAAGGCTCCGCTCTTCTGAGCAGTCTCTGCCTTCTGCTGGCTCTTTAAAGCAAACTCATCCAGCTCTTCACGGGTAAGTCCCCACTCCTCGCAGATGTTGTCCGCTGTCTTTATCATATGATAATCATTGAAAGCATCCCACAATGCATCCTTAATCATGGTGTCAACCAAAGTTGCATTGCCCATACGGTATCCGTAACGGCCCTGAGGAAGCGCATAGGGAGCCATGGACATATTCTCCATGCCGCCGGCAACAACAATATCGGCATCTCCCGCCATAATCATCTGTGCGGCCTGATTCACGCAGTTCAGACCGGAACCACACACTACGTTCATGGTTACCGCAGGCACCTCAATAGGCAGGCCCGCCTTAATAGATGCCTGGCGGGCAACATTCTGTCCCTGTCCTGCCTGGATTACACAACCCATGTAAACCTGATCCACGGCCTCGGGAGCAATGCCCGCTCTTTTGATAGCCTCTTTGATTACAACAGCGCCAAGATCGGCTGCGGGAGTGGTGCTCAGCGTGCCGCCCATTGTACCGATTGCGGTACGGCAAGCTCCTGCCAATACAACTTTCTTTGCCATTTGTTTTTCCTCCAATCAACGATTGTTATTTTTTTATCATTGCCACTGTGACTATTTTAACATAGGCCCAATTCTTTTGCAATGCCTTTTGTCAAAAAAATAACAATATAATTTTTTTATTCTCCTACACTCGAAGTCCGATGGATTTATTTTTCCTCCTCCAGAGCTTTTTCCACCTCCGGATCAATGATCCGATTTGTTCTGACCCACTCCTTCGTGCCCTCTACTTTTTGAGCCGGCTGGGTATGCTTTGCCAGAAATCTCGTCAAAGCATAAACGTCAATCCATATTTCATTGCTCCCCTCCTTTTGTGACTCATCAAAAATAAGCTGAAGTCCCCAATGCAAATGTGTTTCCTCAATATTATTTACATTTTCCGTAGTGCTGTATCCCGTGTGTCCCATATAGCCAATCACATCCCCGGCGGTGACAATGCTTCCTTCCTCCAGATTTTCCGCATAGGGATAGTTCTGTCTTAAATGCGCATAGTAATAGTAGCGTCTGCCGTCAAAGCTGCGTATACCAATTCTCCAGCCGCCGTATTGGTTCCATCCCAGAGCCTCCACATACCCGGACTCGATAGCCGTTATAGGTGTACCTATCAGAATAATAAATTTACTCTTACATATAGAAAGGGGCTGTGCTTTTTTCACAGCCCCTTTTCCGTACATCACTATTACTTGATCTGTGCCACTTTCTCCGACAGGGCCTCCTGCAAAACTTTTGACACATTCAGATGCAGCCTTTCCGCCTCCAGGTTAAGCCAGTTTGGAAGTGTGACGTTCCGGCAAACCATTTTATAATCCATTACGGGAGGAAATTAAGTCCTGTTTTAAGGAATCCCCCCTGGCACATTACCAGAGGGGCTCATTTTATGCCGACACGATAATCGCGTCAAACCCTTCTGCTTTCAGCTTCTGCAGCATCTTCTGGGCATTGTCCTTAACTGCATAGGCTCCCACCTGTACCCGGTACAGCTGGTCAGCTGCTCCGCTTACGGCTCCCTCTTCCGGCGTCAAATCTTCCTCCGGCGTTTCCTCATCCGCTACGCTGGTGCCCGTAATACCACGTACAATGGCTGATGCCATATTCTTGTAGTCGTACCGCTCCACATCGTCCTTGTCGTCCGTAAAGCAGCACTCAATCAGCATGGCCGGGGCTTTGGTGTGCTTAAGCACATACAGACTGGGACGGAGCTTAACGCCTGCTGTAGGATAGGTATTGTCCTTCCGCTTGGCATATCCAAGGTCTGCAATCGCATCCGCAACGCCGGTAGCATAGGATGCAGCTGCGCTGTCCGCGCTGTAGATAAACACCTCTGTGCCCCCTGTTTTTCCGTCCCCGGAATAATCATTACGTCCCCAATTGAAATGGATGGACACGTCCAAATCCACATCATTTGCATTGCACTTGGCAACAATCTTTTTCAGCACATCGGAAGCATTCTTTCCGTCATTGACCGTGCAATCGTATACGGTATGACCCAGGGCCCTCAGCTGCCGGATCACCTCATTATTTACCTTCCTGTTTTCTGTGGACTCCTTAATGATTCCAATGCCCCCGCATCCAATCATCCCGTCCGGGTTGTGTCCTGCATGTACGTTAATTCTCATTTTCCTCTTCCTCTCTTTCTTCCTGCTCTGTAGTAGTTACTTCCGGGAGTCCGGCTACGGACGTGGCCATGGAGATAATCCCGGCCAGCACGCTGGCGCTTGCCACCATAGCCCAGTTTACGTCCCCCATGACTGCCGCCGTGCCGATTGTTGCAACAAAAGTCTGGGCCATGGTCTTTACTGCCCTGACAGCTGCCGCCTTTGCCCACTGTCTGGCGTCTACAGACACCTGTAACACACTATTCTTTAACATGATATTATCCTCCTATAAATAAGTTCCCGCAATTGCCCCCACAACTGCGGCGATCAGCGCCGCTACAATGCTTTCCCAGCGCTTTTCCGGCTTTCGTTCGATTTCAGCCACTTTTGCCGTTAAAACGGTCAGATTATGATTCATGAAGCTCACTTCCTTTGTGAGTCCCACCATTTCCTGAGTCAGTTGATGGACAACATTTACAATCTGTTCCACATCATTCATCCTGTGCTTTAATGAGCCGATCTCTTTCTGCAGCTCTGCAATGGCAACCTCTACTTCTGTTTCTGTCACTTTTCCACTCCTTTCAAACACAAAAAGCCAACTGTCTCCTGAATGGAAGCAATCGGCTTATGGCTTTGTATCATTATTCAGTTTTTTTTTTATTTTTAAGGTGCGTCTCTTATTCTCATAAACACCACCCTTTCTTTGATTTTTACCTGCCATAATATCCCCAATACACACTATTAACAAAAATACTGTTAAAAACTGTTGATTTTAAAGCGGATGGCACAGACAAGTATACCCCTCCATCTGATTTGATGTATATTGAGGACACCTGTGTTACGCTAAAGTCCTGTGTCGACAACAGACATGGGATAACAAATGGTATCATTGTTTCTGTCGGAAATGACTCGATAACATACCCAAGGTACCTTTCACTAGCTTCCGTGGTTAAAAATTGTGACAAACTGTGTAATCCATAAACGGCGGTCTTGTTATATGGATATTCGCCTAATTCAATTTTTTCTTCAAATTTGAAAAAGTGGAGGCTTGTAAACGATGACTCTATTTTTCTTTTGCTTAAATTGCTATTTAACGCACTAATTGCTCCTGTAACCGTCCCTCCTCCTATGCTGCTGATATCAGTGGCACCGATCAGGGTAATCAAAGTTTTCAAGTTTTTGACAGCCAGTTTAAGCTTTCCAAATACAGAGCTTACGTTTTCTCCGCTGACCAGCTCCTGCAGCTCCTCAGGTTCTTCAAATTCAGCTATCGTGTTGCTGATGTCCCCAGACGTTCCTATAAAATTATTTATAACATATGTTTTTAAATTTTCTATGTCCTGCACTGTAGCTGTTCCGGCAGGATTTACAGTTACTCTGATCTGCGATGCCTGTTGTACTGTAATCTGCATTACATAAATAAATGCCGAGGGGGACACATCGCTCGACACTGGCATCTGATCCGGAGTCGTTGCCTGGATCACGGAAAAAAGTGTTTCTTCCCCTTCTCCCAGTTTTGCATAAATTCCTATGGTTTCAATCAGATATGACACCGATACATCTTCATTGCCAAACCGTGCGCTGACTTGTATCATTGTCTCATTAAATATTTCTGCAGCGCTGGGCTGCTGTGACTGCTTTATGTCCTGCAGATCAGTAAGCCCGGCTATGTTTGTCCCTTCCGGGTAGGCATAGCTTGAGATTTTTACGCTGCTAAAATTGAGTATCTGCCTGTTTGCTATGGCTTGCGTTATCATGTTTTGTCCGCTGTTAGTTATAACAGCACTACTATATGCTCCCATTTATCAATTTCCTCCTATTGTCTGCACAAACGTCCTTGTTACTATTCCGGATGTATAAACTTTGGATCCTTTTGAATAGCTTGTTGTCTCCTGGTTCGCTATGATCTGTAAATGGGCTGGTATTATATCCCACAGAAGATCATATAGCAGATCTACAGCTCCATATCTGTCTGATGTTACCTTTATGGTGATAGTACATCCAACTGAATCTATTTGCACAGAATAGTAAGGACCGTACAGCTCCTGCAGCTTTGCATTCAGAAAACCAATGGAAAAAGGAACTGCAAGGTTTAATTTATTCAATATTCTTGATCTTCGATACTCCAAAGTGTCCCCAAACTGATATGTAAGCCCGAATAGATTTTCATAATATGCAATGGTTTCTGCATCGCAGGTGGAAATGTAATTATTGAATGATACCTGCGCTATCTTATCATCCAGATCATCAATGGCACATCCATGTGCTTTCATTATCCACTGCATTTCTTTTACCGGCTTAAAGTAATCCGGCAACTGATCTGTGAGTATTTTTTCTGCATCACCCACCATTGATCACCACCGTTCCAAGCACAGCAACCTGCTGGAGCTGTGCCGTTTCCGTAAGACGGATGTCTTCCTCGGAACCATTCACCAGAAGACTTGTCACGTTTACCACCTCCTGTATTGTCAGGATCGAATAAATAATTCTAGACAAATATACTGTTACTTCATAGTCGATGGTATGTGATTTCAGGGCATTTCCCCACACTGCATTTACACTGTCCAGGTATTCCTGTATCTTTTCCTCTATCTGGGTCTGGTATGTCTCTGCACCGTTCTGCACTGAATTTACAAACTCAATATCACAAGAGATGTTTAATGTAAGTTCTGTTGCTGTTGTGATTGTCACGGATGCTCCTATCGGTGCCATTCCATACCCGTTTGCAGAAGGGGATTCCCCGTTGTCCTCCGGAGGGCAGATAATATTCTGGACATTCTTGACGGTTGCAGGAAGAGCTGGCTTTAAGTCATCCCCAAGTATGCTGCAGAGCACCGTTCCTCCGCCCTTCCATGCCGGATATACCTGTACTGCGCCAACGCCCTCTATTGCCAGTATGGTGTTTCTGTATGCTGCAATATTTCCACCAAAGGCTGGTGAGTCAAAAGTAGCCATGTATCGTGCTCTCAGTGATTCGTCCGTCTCCTCGTCTGTCCCCGCTGTGATGATGGTTCCTATAACAGCGCTTGTCAGATTTGGTATGGCTGTAACCGGCAGTATGTTTCCAGTATAGTTATTTCCTATGATCCCGGGAGTGCTACAGGTAAGCTCATAAACATAATCCGGCGATGATGATATAAGGATCCCGGAAACAAATATAACGGACTCATTGCCGTTTATCGTTTTAAACTGGCTTCCCTCCGGAACCGGGGCATCAAATATCCCCTGGCGTACTGTCGGCGTGGAGGCCTTTCTTGTGATTCCCCTTTCCTGCACTACCAGATCAAGAAACTCCCCCACTGCTGTTGTCGCAAAGGCATTCTCCTGTATCTGCGCCAAAGTCATATATGTACCTTCCAGATACCACGCTGCCGGGCCTACTGCAGTCTGTATAACGCTGCCCTGCCTCTTATCCAAAGTGTCCGGCACCTGGGACAGCATAGCGTCCTGGATATTTTTTCTCGTATACCTACTGAAATCCATCATATTGATACCTCCCCGGGAACCACACCATATACAGTCAAAACATCAAATGTCACTTTCATGGAGTTTCCCTGCCTTAAAAATACATAATTTTCTACTTTGATTATCCTGTTATCAACAGAAAAAGCATCCTCAATCCTGCGCGGCAGCTCCCCGACAATGAAATCATATTCATCGCCGATAAGTCCCTGCAGTTCTGCACCGAAATTCTGGTCGTAAATCTGCCAGCGGAATCTTTCCGCATGAAGGATCACGTCAACGGTCTGTCTCATGGCGTCCAGCCCGTCACTCATTCCTTTTACCTGACCGGAATTTCTGTCAATGATAAAGGTATTTGTGGGCATATCTTCATATTGTATTTCTGATTCAAGCCCTACATTTTGCGGTAATGTGGCCATGTATCCTCCTTTACAGCTTTGATAAAATGATATAACAATTTCCCCGCTGCACCCTGAGCATCAAAACCTTGCTTCCTACACTCAACCCATTACCTGCATCAACGGTTCCTATTTTGTTTCCGTCAAGTCCGACCACATCCACGCTCTTTGTTCTAACAGCATCCGTCAGCATAATCGCTTGAGAAGGGATACTCTGCATAGTCTGGTCCACTTTTACGCTGACAGGCGATATAGATGTGACCGTTCCTGTGGCCATGTCGGCAGTTTTCATCCCCTTTATGCTCTCCTGCACAATAGTCTGTATAGTTGATATTAAATCACCCAACGCTGATCCCTCCCAACTGCGAAAAAGACTTTACTTCCACCTTCATGGTGTGCTGGTTCCCTTCAAATGTATGAGTCACCTTTTCAGCAATCATCAGGCGTATAGCCGACAAGTCAGACACATCCTCTATCCTTACCGGTATAATGCTACCTGCCCGCACTCCAAGGATGCCCACACTTTCCAGAGATACAGTCTGCAGTACTCTGTTGTAATACTGTAAATACTGCTGGCACATCTGCTCGATCTGTGCCGCGTTCATGTTTTCGTCAACCGTGTCATAATACTGCAGAAGCCCCCATTTTTCAATGGTATCGGAATCTTCGTATATATAAGCGTCTGCCCGTCCCGTAGTCCTGTTTGGACGAACCAGCTTGATACGGTTATAGGTATCCGAATCAATATCCCTTTTATACTGGTATTCTGTCAAAAGGCTTCCCGTCCCGATCAGCTGATTTGTGTACATGTTCCTGGCTTCCACGAGGGATAACTCGCCAGCATCATCATAAAAATTAAATATCCGTCCTGTCTGGATAATGGTCTGTGAAAGCGCTTCAAAGATGATGTCAAGGCAGGTTTCGTTTTCTTTGATAAGGCATGGAAAGGTGTAACCCGTTTCTTCCAGTGTTCCCACTGTCAAATTAAAATCCGCTGCTATACGCCGGATGATGTCTTCTAAGGATTGCGCAACAAACGTATAACTTGCATTTGCCTTTAAGTATCTCAGCTGGTCGTAAGCTGTGTACTGTGTTTCCCCGTCCCGGTTTCTTACGGCGGTGAAAATATATCCTTTAAATACCTGCTGACCATCCACGGTCAACTCCACGCTGCTTCCTTCCGGTATTGCTAAATTTCCTTTTTCAATGCAGGTAAAGGTCATTTTTGCCGGGGAATCAAACCGGGTTGAGGATATCCGTATTGTGTTCGTGATGTCCGCAAATTCCATGATAGTGGTCGTCACCGTTTCCCCTGATTTCTCTGCCACCTGCACTCTTAATGATAATTCCATGCACATCACCCCACTATCTGAAGTTGGTCAGCCTTCAACCAGCCTCTTGTACCGATATGGATAGGATATGGGCGGCCTTCTACTATCCGTGTAATGGTCGTAGTGATATTGTTTGCTGTACCAAAAGGTTTACTTCCGTAGCTGTCATACCAGTATTTTCCATTGGCGATTACCGTTGCTCCTACACGAAGAGTTGGTGTATTTACCGCCCTCTGCTTTTGTGGAGATGCCACCTGACTTACCACGATTGCCACAGTCTCAGGCTCATAATCCCGGTACTCTTTCAGGGATATATTGTAATAAAGATCATTCGGCTCTCCTCCCTTGTCTGTAGTCTTAAATTCTGAAACGATGCACTGCATATTCGTGTCAAGCATTCCCTCACGGGTGATTACCAGCCTGCAAATCGTTTGATCATTTAAGGCGCTTTCTATCTGTTGCACATATTCTTTTGGTGGTATATATTCCGGATTTATATACGGGTCTGTATTTTCTCCCGGAAAAAAAGATTCCCAGGAGGCAGCCTGTAAAGCCGGCTTCCTGGGAACTACGATCTCTCCCAAACCAATCACATCAAAAGTCTTATTGTCCGTGGGACGTTCAATCTCTATTTCTTCCGGGTTTACTGGGATCCTCATTTTCCGGCTTCCGAAGACAATATAAATGGAACATTTATTGTTGGTTTTTACCAGCATCCCGCTGCCTCCTATCCATGAGCGACAGCCGTATGCGCCGCCATTTGTTCTATCAGAATTTTATTGATCTCGTCAGCTACATCCTGTCCTCTCAGGCTTCCTGCAGCTGATTCAGGAATAGATACATGAATATTCGGAGCAACGGCCTGCAGCTCCACGTGATTCATGTACCGGCGTTCCGCAAGATCTCTGTATAACTGCACATCTTCATCAGACAGACTCACATCTCCCTGTACATTCTTGACTGTACCAACACTCCCCACATTTTCTATTTCCATCCCGTTTGCTGTATTCCCAAATCCACCACCAAAAGAATCTCCCAGTTTATCAAGGTTTTCCGGAAGATTTTCAAAAAAGTTAAACAGATCATCCACTTTTCCGCCAATGTTTTGACCAGCTTTCATTCCTTCCAGCGCAGAATTCCTTACATTTACTTTCTCCCACCGCTCCATTTTAAAAGCAGGCTCCCCATAAAGTCCCTTAGATATTTCTGTCATGTCTTTCTTAAGTTTTTCATATTTAGAAGACATATCGGTCCCAAGAATTGCGTCAATCATTCCGGTAACAGACTCGAAAACCCCTATGATGTTGATTCCAAGTTCCATAAATAATCGGTTTACACTATCTATTGGATCATTCCATACATTAACAAAAAACTCTACAAATGTGGCCAAAAAATTTTGTATGTCAGCAATCCCATTTTTTATTACAGCGGTGGACATTCCCCATGCAAATCCTGCAACCTGCCCTACTTTTTCAAATTCAACGCCTGCTGCCCGGAGCACTAATATTACGCCTATAATTAAAGCCGCTATTAAGATAAACGGCCACGCCGCCGCAAGCCATGCCGCCGCTGAAGCAAACCCTGACACCGCGCTAACAATACCAAAAACAGCAATGGCTCCAATGATACCTAAGATGATTGGCAGTATAACATCCCAATTCTCCACAATCCCGTCCGCAGCCCATATGACAAAATCAGCAGCCACAGATGCCGCATTTGCAAGGGCAGCAAATCCAACAGTCAGCCCATGAATCAACTTTTGACCATTTTCAGATTGTAAAAACTTTGACCAATCCTCGAAGCTGTCTTTCAGGCTTTGCTGGATGTAATTCTTCCCTTTTGTGAATGCTTGCCCCAATGTCATAGGCATTTCACTAAACTCTGCGTTTATGTCACCTGTAGCCTGTAACAGGGCATTTTTTACCACATCCGCAGTCAACTTTCCCTGTTCTGCAAGGGATCGTATTTCATCAGTACCCACTCCCAGATATTCAGCTATATCCTCAATAATGCCTGGAGCCGATTCAAATACCGCATTTAACTCTTCTCCCCTGAGTACGCCGGATGCCATGGCCTGAGACAGCTGGAGTGTGGCAGACGACATTTCTTCCTGGGACGCTCTGCCAATAACAAAACTCTTATTAAGGTTTTCCGCAAACTGAATAAGCTCTGCGTTGCTGTCAAATGCCCCACGGGCATTCTGTCCAATTCTGATAATCAGACCGGCTGTGTCCGTATAGGATGCCCTCGCCCTCTGTGCTGACTCATAAATCATCTGCTGCAGTTCTTCTGTGCTCTGCATTCCATAATTAATCGCCTTAATTCCTGCGTCAATCTGTGACATGGTATCTGCTGTGGAAAGAAAGGACTTTGCCAGGGATACCGCTCCTACTGCCGCGGCAATGTGTTTTAAGGAGGAAAGCCAGTTTCCGGACGCAGAAGCCGTTTCCCTAGTCTCATCTGTAATCCTTTCCTGTTTCTGCACCATTTCTGATAAAAGCCTATTAGTTTCTGTTGCCTGGTCTGTCAGCTGCCGGATTGCCCCAATGGTTGCTCCCGCCGATCTCCCCATGGCCCTGGTAATGTTTTTGTCCAACATAAACATATTCTGCGTTGCCTGCTGTCCCAAATCATTAAACATTCTGAAAGATGCGGAAAAACCGTCTACCAGTGTAAGTTCTTCCCGTATTACTCCCATATGCTCACCTCATTTCTTTTTGGCCTGCTTTTTTATCTCCCTGGACTCTTTTTTGATCAGCTCCCACATCAGCATTTTTTCCTTCAGCGGGATTTTTATTGTAACGGAAGGAAGGACACCATGGCTGCACAGCATATACTGGCACAGTCTGGTATCCATGGTGTCCTCCTTAATCAGTTTTTTGCTTCATCCTCCAGCCCGTCCAATTCCTCTTCCGATGTGGAAATCTCGTTAATCTCCTTGATCGCGCTGACCAGCCGGTTATATTCCCCGACACTAAGCATCCTGCCCGGAACATCAAGTGGATCAGCAGTCTTATAATATGCGCAGAGTTCTGCGTTGCTGAAATCCGGTTCCACAACACACGCCTGTACAAGCAGTTTTCCGTACCGTGTGCTGTCAAACTCCTGGACGATCGTCCCGTTGACTTTCTTTTTAGTGGTTGCCCGGCTTACGATCCTATCATTTGTCTCCTGGTCAATGACACGCACCACAAATGGGGCTGTGTTCCCTTTATCATCCCTGAATCTTTTTGAAATTACGATTTCTTTCGTCTCCCCCATGATCGGCGGCTGTAAAAATGCTTTAATATCTCCCATTCTTTTTTCTCCTTTTTCTTGTTATCCTAATTGTTCTGGAACATCGTTAAAATAATTCAGTACTTCCATACTGGTGTAAGAAAAACTTACCTCCATTTCCAGGAAATCGGCTTCCGCGTCCAGGACCGCTACAGGAACTTTCTGCAGCTTTACATTATAAAGTACCACCGTCTGCGTCCCTACACTGGTGGAAGGATCGTCATTCGTGATCTGAATGGTAAAGTACGGTAGCTTCCCTGTCTTTATGTAGTCCTGCAAAATTCTGATGAAATGCGGAGTCCCGTAATAAATGGTCATGCTTCCCGTCAGGCTCACGCCTGTGGTTTTCTTCTGAACAAGGGTAGTACCCACCACCTTGAAATCGCTTTCCTGGAACTCCGCATCAGAATTGAATTTTTTCAGGCCGAACATTTCTATGTTCCGCCCGTCAAGTGTTATAAAGGCGCTGCCCTGTTTGCCATTCAGGGCATCTCTCTCTAATAAAAAAGACACTGTTTTCCCTCCTTCTGTTATTCATTGGCAATGACTGTGACCGTCATGTAGATTTTTTCAATGGAGTCCACCGGTTGAACCGCCGCGTTTATCACCACGGAATCAACGCTGTTTCCCGGAAGGACAGTTACATCCTCCGCTGTAAAGTTCTGTATGCCGTTGTTTGCCTGCATCTCATTCAGATACCCAATAATCCAGCCTTTCAGCAGGTTCCTTCCGTTTTCGTTGTTATCCGTTTTCCCGATATAATTGCTGCTGAAATTTTCGTAAACGTCGTTACAGAACTGCATCAGCACGCGCATGATCCTGTTTTTGGAAAACTCCTGCCCCTTCTCAGGTGTAAAGGTGGTAAGGGTATTAATGTCCGTGCACACCTTGACAACCCCGAAGGTATCAATAAAACAAATCTTCCCGGACTGCACCGCTTCGGCTGCCTGGTCTTCCGTCAACTTCGGGTTTGCTTCCAGTGCCCCCGGGTACTGTGCATACGTAAGCGAGTCATTGTACATTGCCCCGGCCTCGGCTCCGCCAAGCCACCATGCAGCCTGCTGCGCTGTGAGCTGTGTCCCGTCCGTCAGTGTTACTCCATTGTTTACAGCTATTACAAACTCGCTGTTGCTGGCTGCTGCCGTTTCCCCTGCCATTACCGCCTGGCATTTCTTTCCTATGCTGTTGGACACCCGCTGTGCAAATGCAGCGAAAGCCTGAATTGTCGTGGCATCTGTACCGTCATAGACCAGAATGTCAAACTGATACGGTTCGATTGCCGTTAAAAATGCCGCATAATCAGCCGCTGCGACTGTCGGGTCTGTCCCACCGGTCAGTGCCGTCCCTGCCGTTTCTTCAACGGTCGTACCTGTACCAGAAAAGCTCACCCAGGCATTCGCTACCAGCTTTGACAGGTCTGTTATGGTCTGACTATCCTTTTCTGTACCGTCTATTACTGTTTTTACTGTGTAACTCCCGCCAGCATCGGGTTCCTCACTTACGACAACGGTTATATCGTTTCCTCTTATCCCAGTGTATAGAGCTGTTACCGTTAGCTGTCCAATGGTGGCAGATGCTTTTACACCTCCGGTTCCCTCTGGCCGATAAAGGAGTATCCTGGACGGTCCCGGGGTCGTGTCGCTCCCCTTCATCATTTCCCTTAAAAACAGAGCTTTCTCCGAAGTAATGTCATATCCTATAAATGGCGTAACATCTTCCCCCGGCGTGATCTCCTGCACTGTTCTTGTGGGTCCCCAGGACAAAGGCTCCGCAATGGCTACCCTTCCCCTGTCGCCTACGTTCGCTGATACGCTTCCCTGGGACTTTACATTGATGTATACTCCCGGGAGCGGTTTGTTCTGGCTGGTCCATATTCCTCCAGACATGGTAATTACCTCCGTTTCCTTAATTTTTTTGTATAAAAAGAACGCCCCTGTCTAAAGGACGTTCGTTTTATCGGCTTTATTTTTATGGCTGCAGTTGCCCTATGATATTGCTGTATGCTATACTGGCAATACGGAAAGCCAGAGCGCATAAAGGCGGCCTACCCTCCCACTATCGGAGGGGCTGACCCTCCAGACGAAAGAAAGGAGGGCAAGCCAATGATTACATACCCTGATTTAATTCAGTTTTGTACGTTCATTGTAGCCCTTGTCGGTTTGTGTTACACAATCTTCAAGGGAAAGAAATAGCCGCCAACTACCGCGAATAGTTGACGGCTAACCTCATGTGAGGTAAAGTTGTCTGTTGTCGGGTAGGCCGTTCGTCTCTGGCTTTCCCTTTCTATTGTCAATATAGCACATCTGGCATCCATGCGCAAGCAGTTTTTAAGTTCATGCAGTTTGGCCTTTCTTCATTTCTGCTTTGGCTGCTTTCAAGCCATAGGCATAGCCAAACATAAAAGCATTTCGGAATTCATCTTCGCACACCGCATTTAAATAGTCCATAAAAACATCATTCATCTTTTGATAAATTTCTCTGACATCATCTGAAGCTGCCGCACGGTTTTCGCAGTATTCTTCATAAATCTTTTCCATTTTCTCCATGCTACGCCACCTCCCCGCCTAAAGATATCTGCGCATTGCAATCCTCAATTCGCTCCCTGAGGTACGTCGGTGGCTCATAACTGTCAATCAATCCATGCGCTTCTTTTATGTACTTCCGCTTAAGGGCTTTGTAAGAAGTATATCTCCCTTTATCATCATACAGCCCAAACTCACGTTTGATCTGGTTGTAAATATCCGTATATACGGCGGTTCTGATTTTTGTGTCCTGGTAGGCATTTGATTTCTTGCTTCCCATGACTTCCACACCTTTGCGCTTTACATGGTTGCAGAGGTCGTCCGCTTCCGAGCCATACAAGGGAATGTCAAATTCCAACCTGTCCATGCGAGTTTCGATTCGCTGGATCTTCTTATCGTGCATGATAATAGCCTGAAGCTCTACAGAAAGATCGGATAAATCTGTGCTCTCTTGCTTTTTGAAATAACTGTCCACAAGATAATCATATGCTTGCCATGCTCTGTCAGTATTCAGTGATTTAGCGTGAAGCAAGGCTCCTTTTTCCGTCCATAGGTAAAACTTATTTGCATTTTGCGGCAAACCGTAAATTTTACCGTTTGCCTTTGCTTCCCTTAATTCATCCCCTACCAGACGTATAAAATGTTTTCCCTCAATATATCGTATTTTGTTATTGGCAAAATTCCGACTGATTATATCTGCATTGGTTTCATATGCTTCTGCAATCTGCTGAGTAGTTAATACCCTGATATCCTTGTATTCTGTTACCTGTAATTCATTCATAAATAAAATTCTCCTTTCAAAATTTGCCTTGAAAGAAGTTTCCCGAAATGATATGATATATTTATCAGTGGGAAACCTCTGTTGTTGAAACGCTCGTTGACTTGGTAGGTTGGTCGAGCGTTTCTTATTTTTTTAATTTCTGATAAACTTCATCTATCCCCATTCGCAGCACGTCAGATTCAGATAGTCCCAATATTTTACAACAATACTTTAACTTCTCTATGTCCTCTTCTGACATTCTCGCACGTTTTACGGTTGTTTTCGGATTGTCTGTCGGTCTACCCATTTTCTTTTTTTCTACTGAAATCACCTCTTGACTCTTGCCATTTTCCCAAATCTATGTTACATTTTATTTGGGTGCTGGCGGCGGCAAGTACCGCCAGCTTTTTGTTTGTGGCTCTGCTTATTTATTAAGCAGAGCTTTTACTTTTTCTCTTGCTTCCTCAATGTCCTTACATTCATTGAGAATTTCAAGAATCTTTCGCGTCTGGTTCTCTTCCGCGACTTCTTTCAGCAGTTCGCCTACATTCATTTCTTCGTCCATTTGCTTCTCCTTTCCGGCCCCTTGCCTGCCTTACTCATCAAGTTTTCCTTGACTGTGATTATATTGTAACTTATGTAGCTACAAAAGTCAAGAGGTTTTTTCAATTTTTCCCGCCCTACCTGCGGGATTATGGTATTTTTTCTGCATAAAAAGAACGCCTTTTTAAAGAGGCGTTCTTTTTACGATTCACTATTTTTACACTACTCTCAAACTACACATTACTTTTTGTTTAGAACTGAATCCAGGGCATCTCTCGCTTCTCTTATAGTGTACGAAGATTTTTTTAAGATTGCCCTTGCAAAGTCCTGCTGATACCCTGAAAACTCTTTGCTTTTCAGCAGCTTTTCTGTGGGATAGGATTTATCCTTGTTATCCTGCTTGTCCACTGGTTTTTCCGGTGCTGTCTTCTTTGATTCCGACATTGTTCTCCTCCATTTCTTCCATCGGGTTATGTGTTTTTGGCAGTGATACGCGCTGCCGGATATGGAATTGATAATGGAGCTCATCATCTTCCACACTGGCCTGCCGCTCATAAGTGTGTATTGGGACCGGAGCTGCGCTTCCATCCGTATACGGGAACATCTCAAGGGTACAGTCCAGATATTCCTGGATGACTTGTATCTCATCATAACCATTGACAATGTTACGCGCCTGCACAAACACCACATCGATTCCCAAGTCCCGGTAAAAGCGTCCATCCACTTCCGCCGATATTGTGGACGGCATAAGGAAAAGGAAAAAGCATGGGTATTCTGTCCCCTGCTGGTTGGGGCTGATATAGACCGGGTAATCCGGATATTTTTCTTTCAGGACGCCTGCAAGGCTGTTCAGCACATTATCAATCGAAAAAGTCACTTAAACGCCTCCCTTACACGTTTATCTAATTCCTTCCTTACTGTCGTGCGGTACTTTCCAACAGCTTTCTGCTTCATGTACAGGCCTTTCACGTATGTGGTCTTTGTTCCTACCATGATTCCTTGCCCACTGCTCCATTCTGCAGGAAGCTTTTCCAGCATATCATCATTTATGATCAGTCCTGGAACGAAGTGCTTATCTACCCTGTGTCCATCGTTTACATAAGATGCATACTGCATATTGTTCGCTAACACTGTTCTGTAAAAGCTTCCTCCAGACAATGCCCCTCCCATTGGGGATGTCTGGCTGTCCGTTGCCCAGTGCTGAGCCATCTGACCGCTGCGGGTATTCGTCCCGGCTATCTGCGCCCCGTTTGGCGGTGTGTTCTCCGTTGCAACTCTCACCGCTTCAATGGTTGCCCCTTCCGCCACCTCTTCCATGATTTTTGGCACATTTTCTCCAGCTTTCCGCAGCTCTTCCAGACGTTTTCGCATCTGACTTCCAAAACTTGACACGGCATCACCTCACGATCTCATCCATAAGTAATCCCACTTCCTTGTGCTGAAGGCCAGTCAACGCCCCTCCAACTGGATCATAAAATTCCTGTGGGTTCCCGGCAAAATAGCGCTCATACGGGCTGGTTTTACCCACATTCCCTCCACGTACCACATGCAGCTCATCTCCTGCTTTTATATCCACAGATACAGCACATGCCAGTTTCTCCGTTGACCGCACCCTAGCCGCATTATCGCCCATTGAGGGTCCTGATATCTGCGTGGAGTAAACCCGGCACGGCACTTTTTCCGCAATGGTCTTGCGCTCTTGCTTGGTTATGTTTCCTAACTGCAATGAGTCAACCCGCAGGATGTCAACCGTATCTGTATACCAGTTTGAAAAATCCATAGTCCCTCCTATATCACATACATTCCGGCGATTCCGATCATCCTTGCCATAGTGACAAGTTGCGCTCCGTACTGTGTAGCATTCCATGTACCCCATTTTTCTGTTCCGGCTGTGATCGCGCTGTTGTCATAGCTTACAGACGTATCACCCATGGAAGCAGCTTTCACAACGCCAACTTGTGCAGCGTTATAGGCCGCTTGGGCCGCGTTATCTGATCCGGTGGAATATGTTTTCAGGTACATGGCCGAAAAATGCGCTACATACAGTCCTGCCGCATATCTCCACATACTCCCCCACTTGGATGGAAGAACACTGTCATTCGCCTGGTCAACGAACATCTGCAGCATGGATTCCGGGACCAGTGGTACGGTCTGTATCTGGCTTTCCCCTGCTGTTTCTTCCTGCAATATCGGGGTCGCCTTAAAAAACTGCGGAAAATCTTCCCGAAACATCTCTATGGTGTAGCTTCCCTTTTCTCCTGGCTGCGGCACGTTGGCCGCTTCCGCTTTTGCGCCTTGGAAATACGGCACCATTGGGTTGGTATAATCATACGGCCACATGCCGCTCCCTCCTTACTGCTTTTTTCTTCTGGCTATGTCCGGACGTATGTCAGCATCTTTTTCTTTTTCCGCTGCTGCAGCATCCGCAGCATATAATGCCTGGTCTTTTGTGCTGTCGGGCGTGGCCACAAGACCTCCTTTGATCGCCCCTTGGATCACCGAGCTTTCAAAGATATCCTTCGGTATATCCCCTACAAAATCCTTCTTTACAAGATAAGACGTGCCGTCAGCACGCCTTACCAAGAAATTTCTTTTTGAAATGACGAACATGGCTACCCTCCTCAGATTTTGTCAACATAAACAATCGTCTGACTGTAGAACACCTCAACCTCGGATACATTTCCGGCATACGCAGTATCGTAACAAAAATACTGCGTGTTGGGGCTTGTCATCGCCCTTGTGAGCGGCACAAGCTCATCCATGGCAAGGTATCGCTCTTTGTTGCAGTATACTGCCATGCGGTCGGAGGAGCCGTCTGCCGCCGCACCTTTGCACCACGATGCCGCCCCGATGAACAGGTCGGAACCGTTCTGCTTTGCCACATTGTTTTCTAGCAGGAAGGTTAAGATTGTCTTTTCTGCCAGATCGGATACTCTTGTGGTTGCCAGGTAGTTATACTGTTCATATGGCATGATGATATGGTTTGGCACCGCGTCCAGGTCATACTCTGCCTGCTCCCAGGCCGTCAGGATTGCCATGTTGATATCGCTTAAAATCTGGTCAGGCGTTTTTGACCTGAAGGTTGTCCCGCTGCTTGTTCCGGTTGCTGCTGCATCGGTCACAAGTGCATCGGGGTTATTCAGGAGTCCGGTGGTTCCGTAAGTCTTAAAACCCACATAGGCATTCTCATCCATATGCTTGTCATAGCTCATACGCAGGCCGTCCCTTAACAGGCTGTCCATGTTCCGCCCGGTCATATTGCCGCGCTGCATGTCAATCCACATGACCCTGGTCCCGGCAGCGATCATATGGGTCTTAAACAATCCTTTTGAAAAATCAGCCTGCACCATAGGGATTCCGTTTGCCCCGGCTGACTGGATGATTCCCTCACCGGCTCCGCCTGTGATACCATACCCTACCTGCATGGCGGATACAAATTCCGCCCAACCACCTCCTACACGGATAGGCAGGTCTCTGCTGTAAGTAAAGCTGGTTAATGGTGTCCTCACCATCATATCTCTTTTTTCTAACTCTGATGTCAGGAACGCCTGCCCGGATGCAATACCAGCATCATCCATGGCAAAGGCCCTTACAGGGCCGCTTGCATTCCTGCCCAAGTCATATGTTCCAACATTCTGAAATGGCATTTCTTCTCCTCCTTTAAGCGTTAATGATTGTCATGATCCGCATTTCAGCGATCCCATTTGCGTCTGCAGTACCTTTCCACTGGCAGTTTGGAAGTTCAACCGAATTTGTGCTGTCGGCTGCTGCCTCAAATCCTCCTACCACTGCATTTGGATATGTGCCGTTTGCTTTAACGCGCAAATACACCGTTCCACCCACCGCAGGGGTTCCGTTCTGGCATTTTACGTTTACACATCCACGCTTCATTACGGGAACAGCCTCGCCGGGGACATACTGCCCTGCGTTCTGGTTGAGGTAGTCTGTGGCAGACTTGATCTCCCGTAATGCCACGCCGAGGAATTGTTCTGCAGTTGCCGATTCGCCCGGCAATGCCACAGCCGCAGCGTTTGTGGTATCCCTTACTACTGCAAGCCCAAAAGGAACACTTGCGGTTCCTGCCAGCGCGTGGGTGTCAATCACGGAGTCCGGCTGCCTCGAATAGCTCCCGGCATACCCATGCGGCATTGATTTTCCGATAACCTGTCCAGTCATGATTACTTATCCTCCTTTTTTGCTTTGTGCGGGTTTCTGGCATCATACAGTGCCTGGATTTTGTCATAGTCCGCCTGCAGATTACTGTCTGCCGTTTTCTGTGCGTTGTTCTGCGCCGCCTGCATGATCTTTGCAATGTCACTTTCGCTGTCTTTTGCTGTAACGATTTTGATCAGGGCATCAGCTACCGCATTACGCTGCTTTTCATCTTTGATTGCCGCAACAGAAGGACGCATGGCTTTCAGGATTCCTGCTGCCAGCGCTTTGTCCATACCACCGCATCCGGTTCCCTTGTCCATTTCTTCCGCAGGAACTACTTGTGCGGACTCGCTGTCCGCAGGGCCTCCGCCAGTCAACTGATCAATGGCGGTATCCATTGGATCTTTGTGTGCTTCTCCTGCCGCTGCCTCCCTGGCTGCTTTCCTCGCCATGAGCTTTTCCAAAAGACCGTCCAGGGCTTCATCATCAACAGATTCAAACGATTTCTTTTTGTTATCCCCGTCTGCGGAGGACTCTTCTTTCTCATCCTTTGCAGAGGAATCGGAAGGCGTATCCTCATCCATGACTGAGGACGCATCCTGCGCCATTCTGGCAATCTCTTCCGGGCTTCTGTCTTTTGCTGCAAGCCCGAATAATTCTAAAAACTTACTTTTCATGGTTTCTTTCCTTTCTGGCGGATCGACCACCGGTTGATTTATTTGTGAATCTAAAATAGCAGTACGCTTCCCGGCTCTTCCTCGGTCCACGACTGCTATGTGATTCCCTCTGATATTTTTCTGGCTATAAGCACCGTCTTCTCCCTGTACATATTCACATTCGTATCCGCAGCTGATTTCCCGCTTTCCGTTTTGGACAGCATCGATCAGTTCCCGGTCATGGATATGCAGATCAGCAAGGATATAATCTGACCACTCCCCAGTTCCTCGTCTCACATTCTGTGCATGTCCCTTTTCGTACAGCGCCACGTCATCCGGCCCGATCAAACCGGGAGGATGGTCATTCGTGACGGGCTTCCCTTCAAAGCTTGCCATAGCAGCCTGGGAAAATACCTCTTCCGGGCTTCTGCGCACAGCAAACACCTTCCCGGCATCCGCGCCGTCCAGTCCGATCTCCGCGCCCATATATTCCTGTTCTCCAGTCCGGGCAATCGGGACATTTCTGCATATTAAAAAGCCCTCCCCAGTCTCAATCTGGTTAGGGCTTATCGTATAACCATAGTATTGAATCATTTCTGCTCACCTCTTACAGCCCGGGTACTGACTCTTTCAGGTCTTTTAAAAATTTACGGGCCCTGGCCATAGCAGAATTGTCCTGCAGATACTCTATCCCCAATGGGGTTATGGCCAGATCTTCAAATTTTATCATAGGTGTTTTTCTCCCAACAACATTTCCGAGAAAGACCCCCTCAATATATCCATCTGCATAAAGGTGCCGTATGATGTATTCCCAATAATTCAGGTTTATATTAACTGCTTCTGAATCATGCGATATATATTTAATATCTGGGTAATTCCCCTCTTTTAAACACTCATACAGATACGCCAATATCCTGTAAGCGATAACATGATAATCATCTTTTGACATTCTTTCACCCCAATCATTATTCCGTCTTTTTAAGTTATGACTTTTTCTATATCATGGATCGTAATGTCGATTGTATCCCAATCCTTCGGCGAATTTCCCACATCTACCAAAAAGTGACTATCATCCCATTTTTCTACTACTGCAGCCCGACGTCCATCTTTTAATAAAACAGAGTCATATTGTTTTATAATCACTCGTCAACCTCCTTAATGTACGCACTTGTCATACTTGTAGTCCCGTCTGGTTTATTTATCCATCCTACTACTACATTAGCAGGTGTACCTTTTATCCCCTTTATCACTATCTTCTGCTCGTATTTATCTCCAAAACCGACATTTCCTTTAAATACCACCGGATATAGGCTTGCTTTCCGCTCTATTTCCTTTCGCAGCTCTTTCCAGTTTCCAATATTGTATCCCAGTCGGCTTTCAAATGCTTTTCCTTTTGGTATTCCGTCTGCATTTGTCTCTCCGAAAAGATACTTTGTAAACTTTGTTTCATCAGCTTTCGCGTTATCAGCATTTGGAAGTTTTAATTCCGGATGCTGTATCAGCCTATTTCTCCTTTGATAATCCAATCTCAAGAAACCAAACTTCTCAGCATCATTATACTTCATCTCCCGGAATTTTTCAAAATCTTTCGGGACGTCATTCCCCAGAACAGCCCGGTACTCTTTATGCTGACGTATATCCGCAAGGAGCTTCCGCCGTTTCTTTACCTTCTCCTGGTATGCCCTGATCTGCTTTTTTGACCTCGGGTCATTGGTGAGCGGATTCTTTTCGATGCTGGAAAAATCCTTGTCCTTTTGGATCTGTTCTTCCGTTTTTCCTATGGTGGTATAGCGGATCAGACTATGTAAACAGCTTGGATGAATATTAAGATAGGTATTCATCATGTCATCAGGCCCTGCGGGGTCAACCTTCCCAAAAGCCACAGAAAGCGGAGGGTAATCAGGATTCTTTCCGCTCTTGCTGTATACACGCCCTTCCAATGGCGCACATACCGGACATGTGGATCCGATCTTTACAATCTGGTACAGGTCATGATCATCAGCCGTCAATACCGCCGCAACCTCAGCCTGCCTTGCTGTTGTACGCGCTGCCATATTGCAGTAGTCATACAGAGACCATTTACGCCCTGCCTTGTCAACAAATGCCGTTACTCCTTTATCTTTAAGTTCCTTTGCCATTGCCGCACTGGTCTTTGTCCACCCGATTCCTGCTGCCTCCTGGCGTAATACCTGATTCAGAGCTGCTGACCTGAACGGGTCTGATTCCAGCCTCGCAACTGCATAATACTGCTGTACAGTCTTATATGCTGTTTCAGACGCATCCATGATCTCCCCAAGAAGGTTGTTTGCAAGCACCTGGGCAGTATCAAGCTGCATTGCGGTTAGCGTTCTGGCATTTCTGTACCCCGCAGCGTCTTTTTCAGAATAGTAAAATATCTTCTCAACCATTTGTGGTACATAATCAAAGGATTCATCCACCATGTTTCGGAGCGTTTCCTGCACACGCTCCAATGCTGCCACATCCGCATAATCGACATACTCCTTCGCCCTCTTTCGTGATATCTCATTAACGATCTCCCTTTCTGTCTTTAGAAACAGCATACGGAGAAACCTCGTCATGTCCTTTGTTTCAGGTGGGCGAATTAATTTTGCCATATCATTCTCCTTCAAAATCCGGCTCTCCTGGCAGGCTCAGCCCTGCAAATGGATCAGCCATCATCCTGCTGCCTGTATACGTCTGTCCCCGGGCAGCCTCTATTGCTTCATCGCTGATCTTTCCGAAGATTCCGGTTTCTTCTCCCATTGCCTGAAGTTCCTGCTGGGCTGTTGCTGCGTCAATCAGGTCATTCTGGTACACTGACAGGATAGCACTTGTGTTCCGTTCTGTAATCTCTGCCTGCTCTTTTGCATCTGCCGTCTGCATTGGAGGAAATTTGATGTCAAGATCATCCGGTATCATCCCCCAAGCGGACAGTGCCATGACCGGAAGCAGTCGCTCAATGATCGGGCGGAGTTCGTTTTCCCGCAAACCATCGATATAATCGTAATAATTCTGCATATCGCTCTCACCGGTTGCGTTCAGTCCTGCAGGAGAGCGGCCAAACAGCTTTGTGACCGGCGTCCTTGCAGCCCCCGCAACGTCCATCATCACCCGGTCATATACCTCCGGCAGTCCGGTGAAAGTATATTGTGTATTATGTATGGCATCCCCTTTGTTTATCACACGGGTTCCAAAATTGCTCTCCATGATCGACTGTGATGCAAGTACATTCCAGAACCGTCTCTGCATTTCTGTGTTTGCTGTCCCAAGCAGCTGGTCAAGCCCCTCCGTCTCCATATAGTTGATATTTGCCCGGAAAGTAAGTGCTGCGATATTGGATGCAACATTGTCCCTGCGGACAATTTCATTGTATATGGCTTCCAGTTCTGACTCCCCCCAGTAAACTTCCGTCACTTGTTCCAGCCATGGAAGTTCACGGCCGATAAAACGGATCACACGGCTGTGATGTACCTTTGCCACCATATATCCGGCAGTATCATTCCGCATGGTGTAATAGGCCGGCAGGCCAAAATCCGGATCAGAAGGATCTGTTACCAGTTCACCCTCCGGATATACACCGCTCCACCGGTCCAGGATCTGCAGGCCCAGGAAACTTCCTGGTAAAACTGTATCCATGTCCAACGGCTGGCTGAGGTCATTTTCCCCCTTGATCAGGATTACACCCACAGCCCCGCCATACAGACGCCCCCAGTACATCCCCAAAAGTATCTTTTTCCGGATCTGTGTCCTGCGTTCCAGTTTGGCCATCTGATCAATGTAATCCGGAGATATGCCACTTTTGATCTCGTACCACTTTCGGATCATATCGTTCGGAATGGTAGCTACAATGTTCTGAACAATCCAGTTGTCCCGGTACAGCGATGTGAGCAGCTCATAATTCTGGGTCATGCGCGTCATGGGATACTGGGTGGACTGCAGCAGGTCCATGGTCCCAAATCCGATCCGGGCGGCAGGATTGGAAAAAGCATCCATTACTGTGGCGGATGCCTGCTTTCTCCTGTTATTCTGTTTTCTTCTGGAACCATTTTTTCTTTCCATTCGCTTATTTCTCCTACTAAAAAAGGCGGCCGTATATTACAGTCACCTTTTCTATCATTATGCCGATTCTTCCTCTTTTGAAAGGAATTTGTTGATAAAATACTGCTGCCCTTTTCCCGTAACAAGCACCGTCTTTGTTATCCGGACGGAACCGTCAGGATTATTGATCGTCCTCTCCTTAATCTCAAACAGTCCCATTTCCATAGCTTTCTGGGTAGGCATGTTGTAGTCTGTTCCCTTCCGTTTGATCAGGTAGCCGTTTTCCCGCATCCAGTCAAAAAAGCGGTTCTGTCCCGTGTCGACTCCGTTCTGCTTCAAAATCTTTGCAAGCTCTCCGATAAGGATAGCTGTGTCAGAAACGGAAACAGCATCAGCAAACAGTACTTTGGGCTTGTCCTGCACAATTTTTTGATGAAGCTGATTATTCTTTTCTTTCTCTGCTTTTAGTTCTTGTGCAACCTGGATAAGCAGATCGGGATTGCTTATCAGTTCTTCTTTCGCATACATCCCATGCCTGCGGACTGACGGAAGCACTTCGCTCGTTACCCAGTGTTTAAACTTCTTGGCGGACGGGAGTTTGCTGCCAAAAATGAGAGCGTATAGTCCAGACTCATTGATTACTGTCATGTCCTGCCTTCCAGAAGGGGTGTCACATTTCGTTACGCCCTTATCATCCTCATGCACATGGTCAATAATCGCCTTTCGACTGTTGGAATATCCCAATGCGTCTGCTACATCTTTTCCAGCAAACCACGGCTCATTATTAATTTCTATTATCCTTATTGCCCCAAACTCAATATTTTCAAATATCTGTAATTCATTCATAATACAAAACCTCCATTAAAACTTTTTCAGCGGCGCAATCATCAACATCCGTACTTATAGGTACGCTTGTAAACAATGAGGAAAGAAGAGAATGGTGTTAAATTTTTTACACCCTATGTAATCCTCATTTTCTACAAGCTCAAGTTGAGGGATTGTCTTTTTTGCGTCTTTCCATACGCTTTCCCTGTATTACGCCATAGTTAAAAGCAATAATTTGCGCGAAAAATCCACTATGTTGTTACGCTATTTTTTTTAATACACTGCATTCTTCACTGCCTGGGATTTCATTCATTAATAAGATGAAATTATTTAAAGAGAGAGGATAACCCCTCTCTTTTTTTTATGCTCCTATTCTCCATGTTGGCAGAGAGTTTACTTTGTATCGTAAGGCATCTGGGCCGTGGTCTAACTGTTTAACGGGTTCTTCCTCTCCACGTTCTGCTGCCTTATCATTCCAGACATAAGACTGCATTTCCGCTATCAGTCCTTTGCAGTTTCGGTTAATTCTGATCTTCCGGTTCGCAAGCATCGTGGAAACTTTCCTGATACCGTCTAATACCTCGTTATCTGCTGCCTTAACAAGCCAGCCTCTCCCCCGCAGTTCCTGTATAAACGATGCCGCAGAAGGGTCGGCAATAATCTCGCACTGGTTTTCCGGTGCGCTTCCCATGAAGTCCGCCATATCGTCCGCATATTGTGCATCTGTCTTCTGCGGGTTTGCAGACCGCATAGCCTCCTCTGATCTGCTGTCCCAGCGGTATTCCCGTTCGACCCATAACGTCTCACCGTCATCCCAGATGTCCAGAAATACACATGGGTTTGTTGTACCATAGTCAACAGCAATGCTGCGTGTCCCGACAGACTTTAAGGCAACGGGACGGTCTTCATCGCAATAAAGGTTTTGGTCGGTAAACATGGTATAGATCAATCCTTCCGCGACCGACCACAGCCCTTTTATGTAGCGCAGGAAGAACACTCCCACATACATTGATCTGTATCTCGCTTTTATCTCCTCTGACAGACTCAGGTTGTCATCCATGGTAAAATGAAGATACAGCATCTTTTTCTTCATCCTTTTATCAATCCAGTTTACTTTAAACCAGTGGAGTGGGCCTCCCGGGTTGCAGTTGAACCAAAATTTGCTCCCCTCCACGGAACATCGTCCCGTTGCCTGGTTGACAAAGCTCTCAGGCATCAGGGCAACCTCATCAAAAAACGCCCCTGCTGCCGTGATACCCTGCACAAGGTCTTGTGACCCTTCATCTTTCCCTCCAAAAATATAAAAGTAGTTTGTCACTCTCTTCCGAGTAATCTCCAACATGTTTGGTGTTTCCCCGGAAATGTGGTGAATGCAGTGATAGCCGCGGCTCCTCAGCATGGTTTTTAGGTTGGTAAGTACATTACGCTGAAAAGAGCTGATCGTCTTCCCGGCCATGATGAAATTCTCTCCGTTGAAGCTTTCCATTGCCCAGAACACAAATGACAGAGACATTGATACCGTCTTCCCTGACCTGATTGCCCCGTCCGCAATGATCCCTTCATAATCCTTCACCGGGCTGGTATCCGTCCACCAGTTAAGGACCATTCGCTGTTTTTTAGAAAACTGTTTGAATTTGAATACCGGCCTGCGCCCTGATGTCCTATTCTTCATCTTCTCTTCCAGCAGCCTCGTCTTTGAAATCTTCCCAGTCGCTTTCTGCGAAACCTTTTAATGCCTCCATGAATCCATCATCCTTCTTATCGTCCTGCTCATCATCCATCCCGTTCTTGGCTTTCGATGCTTCCACTCTTACCCTCTGTTCCTCCTGGTCTGCATCCGTCTTTTCGGACTGTCCCGAATACCGCGCGATCGCTTCGTAAGCCTTTACGTTTCCATTCAAGGCTTCTCTTATCATGGCAGCGTTTACCGCTGTTTCCAAAGTGCTCTCAAGCCCCAGTGATTCCAATAGCGGAGTCCATTCCGGACTGTCTATCTTTGTAGTAAGCAAGGCATTTAGAACCTTGCGGAAATCTGCTTTCCGGCGCCTTGCTTCACCTGACGCAATTCCGCCTTTTTTCGCAATTTCACGCTGTTCCTCTGCTGTTCGCTCGTGGAACCCATATCCTTTCAGATTATTGTTCCTCGACATCACCCCACCTTCCTTGCTTTTCTTTTATGTGTGTTTTGAACAAACTAAAAAGGCACATAACTGCTGCCATGTGCCTCTCTTAGGGAGTTACCATATGGATGACTTTCGTCTTTTACATAATAACACATCCTCACAGTCTCATTCTATCTCATTTAGTCTCATTTTTTGTTAACATGAAATTTTCCAGTGCTATAGAATGGATTCTGTGGATATGTGCCCAACTACACCCCATTTTAACCGCAATGTCTTCCCATTTCATCAGGCGTATGTATCTGTAAAATAAAACATCTTTCTGATCTTCGTTCTCTAACCCCTCTATCCGGTCAGTTATTTCTTTGCATTTTTTCACAAGTAAATACCTGTTTTTTAAGTATCTTCGTTCTTCATCATCCAATGCCGCCGCGTAACAAGATAAATCACTGTTGTTATGAGCATGAGGCATTCCGTTCATAGCAAGCGCTGTCCCAAATTCATTCATCCTCAATTCCCGAATTCTTTCTTCGCTTCTCCTTAACCTTCTCACAGCCCTTTCATAGCCTTTCAGATATTCTTTCTTTTCTTCTATCTGCTTTTTTTCCATACGCCCTCCACATTCAATTGACAGATGCACTCTGTTATGGTATATTTGTTTTGTCCAAACAAATGTTCTGTGGTTGTGGAGCTATCCCGCTGCAGGACATTTTTTTGTCATATTTTGTCGATGGCATATTGTTTACACTATACCGTTTATATTGTATAATACTGTTGTATAAAAGGGTGCAGCGGTTCAGGGGATACTGGCCGCTGTTTTTTATGGCTTCTGGAATTATTCCCCTATCTATGCCGATTCTTCCTCAAACCGTGGGTTTTCCCGCCCGTAATGGATTATAATTTCTTCCATAGCCCGATACCTCTATATGCTTAATTTCTGCTGTGCGTTTGCGCATCCAATCTCTCTTTGCTTCTGGGTTCTGATAATGCAGAAGCTGTGTTGTCGGCACCTTTTCTGTGTCTGATCGGCTCCAGAAACCATACTCAGGATCATAAAAAGCACCTTTTCCTGTTTTAGGGTCTGCATACATTATTCCGGCCCTGATCCCGTATATTTCCATGATTCTCTGGGAGCTTTATTATGATTTACAGAAGCAGCGAATATCCGAATTTGTTCAAAACCGCAATATCTGCCACAATCTTTTTCGTTTAATTCTTTTTCACATGTATTTAAACAGGTTGTGCATAGTCGATTCCGTCTTTTTCTCATGATATCCGCTACTTTCTGTTATCTTAATATTTACGGTTTTCCACAGCGCTCAAATCCTATCACCCATACCCATGGATTATCATCCCAACCGTAACGGTAAAGGTCGGATTTCTTGATGGTGGAGTTCCATATATTTTCTTTGAAATCTTCTCTTGCAGTATGCAGATTTTCATATTCGTTTTCTGGAGAATGGATGAAACCAATATTGTTTATACCGCCTTCTTTTTCTGCCTGTTCTTCGTCAATATCCTGCAATCTCTCCACCCGAACATCCGTAACCTTGAGCCAGATTCTGGCAGCATCCTTTGGCATATGGATGGATGGGCGCCATTTTGGCTCTGGAACAACATCTCCAACTATCTCTTTATGATAATCAGCCTTATATGCATTGCGGTTTCCCCTCATATTATCTCCGCTTCTATATCCAGAAAGACATTTGTCAAAGTAATTTGGGCAATAGCTTTCTCGAACATACAGAATATCTCCCGGCTGATATGGTGCATGGAAGTATGAGCCCCCTTTCATGGGAATCACTCCGCATCCGCATTGTCGGCACGCCCAGCTATTTCCTCCCATATCAAAAAAGCCTTTTCCGTGATTGCACTCATATTCGCCTTCTCCGATTTTCCACGGCTGCGGCTTTATTACCCTTCGCGTCACCATCTTTCTGCCGTCCAGTATCGCCCGTACCATTTCTGTGTTAAATAAGATTGGCAGCACTCTGCTCATTCACTCCGCCTCCTTCAGTCTTAAAGCTTCTTTTCCCACCCAGTCTCCCGGCTTATATGTCTGCTTCTGTGGTTCAAGAAAAGAAAATATGTCCAACTGCTCATACATCTTCATCACTCCAATCCAGACGCTGACCGCAATGGTAGCAATAATTCGCTATCCCTGTGCCTGTAATCTTGCCAGATATGTATATGGTTTTTCTTGATTTCTCTACCATTCAAACCTCACCTCTTTTACGTAGTTGTCTTTCAAATTTGCGTTCCTGCAACAACACGAACACTTCTGATAGCGTCCTTCGGCTTTCCATTGGCAACCGTCACATGACATACGGCTTTTAATCGTTTCCGAAACTGCGAATCTTGACACACGTTCCTTTAACTTTTCAAATCTGTCACCCACCCATTTTCCGTCTTTGACATAGAATTTTCCGTTTTCGTCTTTGACATATTCAAAAAGTTCCGTCACAAAAACCCTTGTATCAAATATCGTTATGGCAAAATATCCATCTCCATATTCTGTATCATTCGTAATTGAAACAACTCCGCCTAACCTATACGGTTCTGTGGAATAAGATAGTGTTTTTTCTTTAGTGTTTCGCTTTAGTTCAAGCACCATAACTATCCCTCCCAATTCATCACAATCTGAATTATCTTTGCTATAACCTTTAGCGTTTCATCATTCTTCCTGTGGTTATTCTCATACTCTTTATCTCGAAAACCGATATCTCTACCCTTTTCGTAACACTCGCCCATGAATTCAAGACAGCGGTAATCGTCCTTGTCGGGTAAAACTCCGTATTCGTCAAGTTCAAATTCCGCACGCTCTAAAATCATATCCCTTACAGCGTCAATACCGTCAATTTCTTCGTGCAACCAACGATTTCTGAGGTTATCCAGATACATCAGCTTGTCCTCGTGCGTGTAGTCCTCATTCGTCAGTTCCGTAAACTTGGCAAAACTCTCTTTTACCCTATCCTCAAAATCATCTGTAAGTGCCAATGTGTTTATTGGCTCTACGTGTGGTAGTTTAATAATCATTGTTCAATCACCTCAATCATCAATTTAACTTTCTTTCCGTTTCTGACTGTAACCACTCTACCCAAGCACCAAAATCATCTTCGCCCGGATAATCTGGATTAGCCCATTGATAGTCCTCTTTCACATTTCTCAGAAACTCTGCCAGCTCCTCATCACTCATGGAGCGGATCCGTTCAGCGTTGGTTGGTCTTTTTGGTTCAAAATCTTTGCACATTTCCGCATAAGAGCTTATGGTGGTTTGAAATTCACACATTCTCTTCTTTTCCTTTGTTTCTACAATCTTTGCATAGTTTCATAATTGCCCTCATTTAACTTTCATGTTTATATCCATTCCTTTCGCTTTGCTCAGGCACAAAACGTTATGAAAA
>ERZ1643251.1075-NODE-1075-length-33072-cov-75.245752_pt1 | contig 33072 bp, 33 predicted proteins | sample MGYA00579261_ERZ1643251 | MGnify/ENA primary metagenome ERZ1643251 (study PRJEB29033, sample SAMEA4952267) | chicken gut metagenome | biome: Broiler Chicken; feature: Gastrointestinal Tract; material: Caecum | place: Ireland | collected 2018 | study: Broiler... | reverse complement strand
AATTGGGGATTCTTACATGAACACAATTGGGTACTTTTATTTTAACATTTATATAAATCAAAGCGAAGGGTATTCTAATATCTATATTCAACATACCTAGCAAACAGCTTTATCAATATTTCGTTAATTATATCAGTATTCTAATATCTATATTCAACATACCTAGCAAACCCAGATAAATTAATCACATACCCAAGTTGTGTATTCTAATATCTATATTCAACATACCTAGCAAACTTTCGAATTTGCTTTTGCCTTATACTTGTGGTATTCTAATATCTATATTCAACATACCTAGCAAACCCGGCTCCTATAAACAAATTGCATGATTATGTATTCTAATATCTATATTCAACATACCTAGCAAACATATCCTAGTCGATAAATAGTCGCCTTTAAGTATTCTAATATCTATATTCAACATACCTAGCAAACACGATATCCACTATCGAATTACACTAATATGTATTCTAATATCTATATTCAACATACCTAGCAAACCCTTTTTTATCCTTTTGCTGAATTTGTTCAGTATTCTAATATCTATATTCAACATACCTAGCAAACAAAGACTTAGACAAATCAGAAAAAGAAGACGTATTCTAATATCTATATTCAACATACCTAGCAAACAACTATATCACTTTTAATAGGAATAGTTGAGTATTCTAATATCTATATTCAACATACCTAGCAAACGTGGACGTTTAGGATAAGATATTTTTCTTGGTATTCTAATATCTATATTCAACATACCTAGCAAACCCATCTTTTCCAATTCCTAAAATATAATCTGTATTCTAATATCTATATTCAACATACCTAGCAAACCAGTCTGAGAAGAGTGACGAATAATGTTTTGTATTCTAATATCTATATTCAACATACCTAGCAAACTGTCCACGAAGGAATTCGTTTGTATAAAAAGTATTCTAATATCTATATTCAACATACCTAGCAAACATATAAGTTGAATTATTAGAAATTTCTAATGTATTCTAATATCTATATTCAACATACCTAGCAAACAGACTTAATGAAGCATTAAACATTAAGGTTGTATTCTAATATCTATATTCAACATACCTAGCAAACGGCGTTCAAGATTTATTTTTAAATGAGCAAGTATTCTAATATCTATATTCAACATACCTAGCAAACGCACTTACGAACAAGGCTACTCTCAAGGACGTATTCTAATATCTATATTCAACATACCTAGCAAACTATACACGATAACGAGATACTAAGGAAGGGTATTCTAATATCTATATTCAACATACCTAGCAAACAATGACATTAAAACAAAAGGCTGTTGTTTCGTATTCTAATATCTATATTCAACATACCTAGCAAACGGCAGACTTGCGTTATCGGCCATCCAGAGTGTATTCTAATATCTATATTCAACATACCTAGCAAACGGAAAAAGTTTTTGATTTAAATTTAAATTAGTATTCTAATATCTATATTCAACATACCTAGCAAACTCTTATTTTGATGCTTTTAAAAATGTTTCGGTATTCTAATATCTATATTCAACATACCTAGCAAACAGGTCCCCGGAGACAGAAGTTGCGCCCCCCGTATTCTAATATCTATATTCAACATACCTAGCAAACTTCTGTTCGGTCAAAAACAAATCTTGCACAGTATTCTAATATCTATATTCAACATACCTAGCAAACACGATGTCTCCTATTCAGTTTTTGAATAATGTATTCTAATATCTATATTCAACATACCTAGCAAACTTAGTATCGGTCAAAAACAAATCCTGAACAGTATTCTAATATCTATATTCAACATACCTAGCAAACAAATCAGTTGGACTTTCATTTTTGTTCATTGTATTCTAATATCTATATTCAACATACCTAGCAAACAAAAACCAATGTTGTTTCATAGTCGTTCAAGTATTCTAATATCTATATTCAACATACCTAGCAAACAATGGATTATTTTCGATTATTGCTTTGCCTGTATTCTAATATCTATATTCAACATACCTAGCAAACGGAACAATAGCCGACTATATGGGTATTCCAGTATTCTAATATCTATATTCAACATACCTAGCAAACCCAGTCCCCAAAGACCCCTCATAAAAAATGGTATTCTAATATCTATATTCAACATACCTAGCAAACAAAGACATCAAAACAAAAGGCTGTTGCTTTGTATTCTAATATCTATATTCAACATACCTAGCAAACACGATGTCTCCTATTCAGTTTTTGAATAATGTATTCTAATATCTATATTCAACATACCTAGCAAACTTAGGCACTGGTAAGACATTGCTTTGTGTTGTATTCTAATATCTATATTCAACATACCTAGCAAACTCGAATATTTCCTTATATAATATATTATTAGTATTCTAATATCTATATTCAACATACCTAGCAAACACATATTTTGACGCTTTTAAAAATGTTTCGGTATTCTAATATCTATATTCAACATACCTAGCAAACAAGAATAGTGCTTCTGGAATTATTTTTGAGTATTCTAATATCTATATTCAACATACCTAGCAAACTATGACTGTTATGGTTGGACAAAATATGTTGTATTCTAATATCTATATTCAACATACCTAGCAAACAAAGACATCAAAACAAAAGGCTGTTGCTTTGTATTCTAATATCTATATTCAACATACCTAGCAAACATATGCAGCCGACTGAAGAAATTTATAATGGTATTCTAATATCTATATTCAACATACCTAGCAAACCAAAAAAAGAAGCCTACTATCATTTTTTATGTATTCTAATATCTATATTCAACATACCTAGCAAACCCAGTGCCTAAAGACCCCTCATAAAAAATGGTATTCTAATATCTATATTCAACATACCTAGCAAACAAAAAAGGAAGCCTACTATCATTTTTTATGGTATTCTAATATCTATATTCAACATACCTAGCAAACGTGATTTTAAAAAAAGAAAACTATATTCTAGTATTCTAATATCTATATTCAACATACCTAGCAAACTTTTGTCTAAACGAGGTCGTTGTTCGTCATGTATTCTAATATCTATATTCAACATACCTAGCAAACCTTTCTTCTTTCATCCTTGACAATGTTGCAGTATTCTAATATCTATATTCAACATACCTAGCAAACCCAATACATACGCTCATACTGACTAAACCGGTATTCTAATATCTATATTCAACATACCTAGCAAACATAATACTATTATATAACATAATATCACTTGTATTCTAATATCTATATTCAACATACCTAGCAAACAGCATTACTTTATATATTCCGATAGCCACTGTATTCTAATATCTATATTCAACATACCTAGCAAACAGGATATTAACTTAGTCGTAGAAAATGTTAGTATTCTAATATCTATATTCAACATACCTAGCAAACATTTGGGGTTTCTTTAATTAGTTTAATTTTGTATTCTAATATCTATATTCAACATACCTAGCAAACACTGCTTCTATACGCACTTTTTTTGATGATGTATTCTAATATCTATATTCAACATACCTAGCAAACCATTTAAATAAATATATTTCTAGTGATAATGTATTCTAATATCTATATTCAACATACCTAGCAAACTATTATATTGTTGTTCAAGCTTTAGACTGAGTATTCTAATATCTATATTCAACATACCTAGCAAACAAAAACGGCCGAGAACATTATCATGCTGTTGTATTCTAATATCTATATTCAACATACCTAGCAAACAGACATAGCACTACTACTAACAGGTATGATGTATTCTAATATCTATATTCAACATACCTAGCAAACTTAATTATGTTCCAGGTTTTTTTATTACTTGTATTCTAATATCTATATTCAACATACCTAGCAAACTTTGTCCAATTTAGTGTCTTCTTACACTTCGTATTCTAATATCTATATTCAACATACCTAGCAAACGCGAAATGAAAAAACGTAGAAGATATGGTCGTATTCTAATATCTATATTCAACATACCTAGCAAACTGGCCGTTTAGGTTAATTTTCCTTTTCTTTGTATTCTAATATCTATATTCAACATACCTAGCAAACAGTCCATCGACTATTAATTACAATAAAATTGTATTCTAATATCTATATTCAACATACCTAGCAAACTAACTCTTCTAATTCCATACTATCACCATCGTATTCTAATATCTATATTCAACATACCTAGCAAACAAGGACATCAAAACAAATGGCTGTTGTTTCGTATTCTAATATCTATATTCAACATACCTAGCAAACTTTAGAGTACCAAGAAGAATTAAAATTAAAGTATTCTAATATCTATATTCAACATACCTAGCAAACATCATTTTTAGTTGCATTGCTATATTTGATGTATTCTAATATCTATATTCAACATACCTAGCAAACTACCAATTGAGGTTGCTACCTAAAAAACGAGTATTCTAATATCTATATTCAACATACCTAGCAAACTAACGGGAAGACAAGTTATTTGTGCTATAGGTATTCTAATATCTATATTCAACATACCTAGCAAACATCTAACATTTCGTTGACAACTAATGTCATGTATTCTAATATCTATATTCAACATACCTAGCAAACAACCGAAGATATTTCTAAATTTAATTATCGTATTCTAATATCTATATTCAACATACCTAGCAAACAAATGTTTTTCTCTGCAGAAGTTAATATAGGTATTCTAATATCTATATTCAACATACCTAGCAAACCACATTCATTCGATAACCTCTACTGATATTGTATTCTAATATCTATATTCAACATACCTAGCAAACACAGACATATGCCGAAGTGCCACAAGTTGAGTATTCTAATATCTATATTCAACATACCTAGCAAACAAAAAAGGCACAGTCGTACGAATAACATTAGTATTCTAATATCTATATTCAACATACCTAGCAAACTAATCAACATAATTAAACATACTTTACCTCGTATTCTAATATCTATATTCAACATACCTAGCAAACTTATGAAACTGATATGCCACCTATCATCAAGTATTCTAATATCTATATTCAACATACCTAGCAAACAACACTTCTATTATGCAAAACGGATATGAAGTATTCTAATATCTATATTCAACATACCTAGCAAACTACGTTTGTATCGTATTTGTACTTGAAACTGTATTCTAATATCTATATTCAACATACCTAGCAAACGATAATATTATATTTACAGCTGTTGTTACTGTATTCTAATATCTATATTCAACATACCTAGCAAACTTCTCTCTTTCTTTTTTGGGAAATTGTGGGGTATTCTAATATCTATATTCAACATACCTAGCAAACACATTTGTATTATATAGTTGTTCAATCTTTGTATTCTAATATCTATATTCAACATACCTAGCAAACAAAGTATCGCAGGAGCAGATATCCCATAGCGTATTCTAATATCTATATTCAACATACCTAGCAAACACGAAACTTTTTACCGATTTTATTGACACAGTATTCTAATATCTATATTCAACATACCTAGCAAACGTCTTGACTGGAATTTGTCCGCAAATGAGGGTATTCTAATATCTATATTCAACATACCTAGCAAACTATGTGTTTATATCCTAAAAGAGCTGTTAGGTATTCTAATATCTATATTCAACATACCTAGCAAACACTCCGGTTGGAGGAAATACTACTTATGGTGTATTCTAATATCTATATTCAACATACCTAGCAAACGGTGATGGAGTGCAAAGTTTGTTTTTGACTGTATTCTAATATCTATATTCAACATACCTAGCAAACCGAAAGACCCGATAATATCGTATGTTTAATGTATTCTAATATCTATATTCAACATACCTAGCAAACCGCCTTTTACACGTACAGGACGTAGTTTAGTATTCTAATATCTATATTCAACATACCTAGCAAACCTACACAATTGTAAATGTTATGATAAAAACGTATTCTAATATCTATATTCAACATACCTAGCAAACATAATGAGGGTATATTATGCTTTAAGTCAAGTATTCTAATATCTATATTCAACATACCTAGCAAACGAAAAAATTCTGACCAATTAAAACAAAAATGTATTCTAATATCTATATTCAACATACCTAGCAAACCGGCTTTTAGACGCTCGCAAAAAAGCCCCCGTATTCTAATATCTATATTCAACATACCTAGCAAACTTGGTTTTTGGTTGGCTATATGGAATAAAAGTATTCTAATATCTATATTCAACATACCTAGCAAACACAGGATTTTGCTAGAAAGTTCACTTTATGGTATTCTAATATCTATATTCAACATACCTAGCAAACGAAAGTTTTATTTTAACTGGAGTATCTTTTGTATTCTAATATCTATATTCAACATACCTAGCAAACTCCGTTAACGATTTGCGTATTGCATTTCAAGTATTCTAATATCTATATTCAACATACCTAGCAAACAAACCTCCACCAAATAAAATAGTTCCCATTGTATTCTAATATCTATATTCAACATACCTAGCAAACAATGGATGTTGATACTCTTGCAACTTTATTGTATTCTAATATCTATATTCAACATACCTAGCAAACTTTGGTTGGTTGGCTATATGGAATAAAATCGTATTCTAATATCTATATTCAACATACCTAGCAAACCCGAAGTTAGAGGTTATGTCATTGGTGCGTGTATTCTAATATCTATATTCAACATACCTAGCAAACAAAGTTGTAACAGGAGCTTTAACAGCAGATGTATTCTAATATCTATATTCAACATACCTAGCAAACCTTTTTTCTTTCATTGTCGACAATGTCGCAGTATTCTAATATCTATATTCAACATACCTAGCAAACCTCAAAACCAATATTTGAGGCTTGCTAGTCCTATATGTTAATTATTTAAAATACATTCCATTCACTATCAACATTTAAATAGCTTATTCTACTTAGATTGGTTGTCTCTATTATAATATCAACTAGTGATATATTTAACAATTTTAATTCCTTTTTTAGTAATTCCAATTCATTTTTTGTTAAAATTTTTATTAAACCAAATGATATAATTAGACTAGAGTCATTTAATTCAATATTTAATTTAATATAATTTACTAAAAATTCTAGATAATTATTATCTTTGTTTTGTTTTAAACTTAATTGATACATTCCTAATATTTTATTTATATCAATTTCTCCATCATAATATAACTCATAATTTGTTTGATATATTAATTCATCCAATAATTTAAATATTTCATTTTCTATTAATGATATATGTTCTTTTAAATTTAAATCAATATATTGAATTATTTTTTTATACAAAGCCGTTAAAATTTTTTTATTATTTATATCTATATTCATTGGATCTTTTATAAATAATATATTTGAACAATTTTCTTCTTCATTATTTATACTATATATTATACTATTGCCAATATTATAACAAAATTCTCGATAGCACTCTGCATCACTGAATTTTAAAGCTATGTATGGTTGATTGATAATAATTATTTGGTTTAATTGTTTTATAAAAATTTTCTTTATCACAAAATTATAACCCTTTCATCAGAAGAAATAATACTTGAAACGTTTTCTCCTAAAATAAATTGCATTTGTGAAAATTGCTTTTCTGTAATTGTTAAAACCATAATACTGCCTTTAGGTGGAGATAATAGTTTTACTTTATTAATAATAGATTCTGCAACTTGACTATCTATTGACATTTTCACATATACAGATTCTTGAATCATATAAAAACCTAATTTTTTTATTCCTTTTACAAATTTACGATAATTTCTTTGATCAAGTAGTGTTAAAGTTGGTAAATCGAAAAATAATATTGTACGCATATATCTATAACTCATATATTATAAAATTTAATTTATTCTCATTTTTATTTTTCATAAACTGAATCAAATCAGAGACATAAAGATGAATAGCATTATCTAAATAAACCATTTGATTATTATATTTTACCATCATTGATAACATTTCAACAAATTTTTGTTTAAAATTGTTTTCATCTACTAACTTATTTATGATATATGAATCAACTAACGGCCTAAGAGGTTCTATTAAATCACAAGAAAGATTAAACTGATTAGACTCTCCGATGTGGTGAATTCCCAATTCTGTTAAATATCCTAAAGATTTAATTTCTCTATTTATTGTAGATAGCAAAATTGTATATCCATAATTTAAATATTTATTAATTAAACAATTAGACTTACGATTAAAATCTAACCCAAAAATTGCATTAAAATACACTTTCGCACTATGTCCCTCACGATTGGTTATATCGTTATCTTCTACGTTTGAACAATAGTTATTTAGTAACTGATATTGTTCTAGATAATTAAGTTTTTTCAAATTTCTTGCTTGATTGGTGATTTTTTCAATCACAATTTTTTTCCACAAATATCCTTGATTTTTAACAAAATCAATTTGTTCTTTTATTTTTCGATATGAATAATAATTATTTTGGTAAGAAACTAATTCACATTCAGGATTATGAGTATCATCGCAAAATATAACTTTTATTTTATTTTTTGAAAGCATAGAAATTAAACTAGTAGTTATTGATACTTGAGTAGATGTTATTACTACTAATTTAATTTCATCTAATAATACTCGTTTTTCTTCCATCCCTTTTTTACAAATTAAATAATTTAGAGAATATTCAAGTTTACACCTATCTTGAATAATAATATTTCTAAATGCCATTTGGAACCTCAAAAATAACTTTTCTATAATATCCCGTAGGTGATTCAGAAATAAATTTCATACCTGGCTTTAAAGTTTTGTTAATACGCAATGTACCTGTATCTTTATTCATATTAATTAATGTTAAATCGGCAGTACCCCGTTCATTTGTTTTTAACAAAACTAATACTTCTGTTAACACTTTGATTAAATTTATTAATGTTAAGTTTTGTTTGTTTTCTTCTAAATTTGAAGCAATTTTATTGATTATATCATAAGCATATATATCTTTTTTAAATAAACTAATAATCTCATCAAGTAATGCTTGGCACTCATTCAATGTTAGAGAAATTTCTTTAGTATCTTTATTTTTTGGTGCTAAAATAATTTTTTCTTTTGTCTCTTCAACTGGTATTTCAAATTTTTTTTGATAATTGTATTTTTCAATGTGCTTAATTGTTTTTATTGCATTATAAGAAAAATTACGATCTTTAAAATTTTTAATTAAATATCGCTCACCACTTTTACCAGTAATCACATATCTTAACTTTTCATATTCAATAATGATATTGCTTTTGATATTCCTATTGATTATCTTAAAATCACTTACCTTCTTTTTATCAATAGATTGTTCAATATATTCTTCTAATTTATCACTATGGGTTTTAGGAATAGCTTCTAAAATATAGGATTTTTTTTCTTTTTTATCAGACAATTCTACTATACAATAAAAACTATATGAATTAGATTTAATACCACCATACTTTAATACATCACATCTTGAATCAGATGTTTTAATAGGGATTAGATTTTCTGATTTTCCTGAAGGTGAAATACCCGTTTTTTTAAACATTTTATTAGATGTTCTTGTCATAATTGTTTCATTAATATCAAAACGATAATATAGATTAGTTTTTATCATTTTTAGATTCTTCTCTAAATCCCAAATAACCTTTTTTTCTCCATTTTTATAAATATATCTATTTTTAGAAAGAATTTTTTCAGGATTAATAGTAATTTTTTTATTTTTTAAATCTAATATATCCTTAGACTTTTGCAAATAATTGTATCTATAATAATCATCTAAAGTTTTCCCTATAACTACATTTAAATAAGCATCATGAGCATGATGGTAATTATTAGCAGTTCTAGACTTATACAAATCATAATTATTTCTAAAATCATTAATATTGGTCGCTTTGGAATATACGATATTTGTAGGTTTTACACCTTTATATATCTTTAAAACTTCCACTAATCCTTTAATAGATTGATTTGTAGCAACTAATTGCCTATTAACAAAAACACTAAGTTCATTATCATCTATTTGCTTCATAGTTAATCTACGATATTTTTCTTTTGTTATAAGTTTACATTCCAATAATTTTTTATAAAACGCTTCTGCCTCCTTTGATAAAAATCCTGGTATATCAAAAATAAATTTATTATCTTTTTTTCCGTTTTTTTCTTTATTTGTCAAAACTCTATTACTTAAAGAATCATCTTTAATAAGTGATTGAGGATATATATGATCTATATCATATTTTCCTGAAAATACATCATCTAAATCAATATCTTCTAATGTATACATACATTTTCCAAATTGAGTAAAATAGAAATATAATTTATCGGCTCTTAATTTATCTTTACATTCCTCTAATTGTTTACTTAATTTGTTTATATTTATATAATTTTTCGAAAGATCATTGACTTGACTTTGGCAATTTTTATAAAGTTCTTTTAATTGATTATAACGGGAAGCAGTTATTTTACTAGAACCGCTATTTACTCTAGAACATTCAATATAATATTTAGAAATAGGTTGTCCTAATATTTTTTCTAACTCCTGAATAATATTATAACTTTGAATTAATGATCTCTTCATAATTGGAGATACATAGATATACTCATCAATAAAATCACTTACATTTAATTTTTTGGCTATGTTTAAATTTTCTTTATTATAATCGTCAATTGCTTTAATAAAATTATACCTATCATCATATATCACTTGTTGCAAATTATAATTTGTATCACGCATAATTTGAATGATTGGTCCATATCTTTCATTAGTCTGTTTATTAACACTATAAAAATCATTCAAAAAATGTTTGCTTAATGTTGCATAACCTTTATAATTTAAACTTTTAATTTTTTGAACTTTATCATCAGATAAATGATATATTTCTTTCAATCTTTTTTCTAAAATCTTTTTATCTTCGAAAATAGTAATATCTTTTATTATTTCTTCAATTATATTGAAATTTTGTTCAAAATCTTCACCATATATTTCTTTAAATTGAATATAGGAAGACATATCACAATTTACTTCTGATATATTTGATTTTAAAGTCGTTTCATCATAATTATGATTTGTTTTTAAATATTCAATAATATTCTTTTTAGTTGGTTTCTTGTAGCATAAAAAAATATTTTCATATATTTCTTTCTTTAATTCGTCTTTGATAAGTGCACCATTAATGATTAATCTATTTAAATATTGCAAACAATTATATTCAGAAAATAAAATAGATTTTTTAGGTAAGCAATAATCATTTTCTCCTTTTAAATAGGTACATTTATTTTGCATTCTTTGAATAAACTCTTTTGCAGAAGCATCTAAATCTATAATTTTCTCATAATTCCATGGAGTTATTTTTTCATCACTCCGTTTAATTAGCCAACTATATTTTGAATTCTTATTTAATGGTCCAACATAATATGGTATTTTATATTCAAAAATAGCAATAATTCTATCCAATACTGAATAGCCATCACTATTCTTATCTTTTAAAAAAGGATAATACTTTGACTGCTTATTTAATATCACTGTAAGTTCCTTTAAATTTAATTGCATTGGAATGCTAGAATTGTGACTAGAATTTTGTCTATTTAAAAAATCATCATTTTCTATAGCTTGTTTAAATTTTTCTATTTTTGGTTTTGCTTTTTCATTTTCAATAGTATTAAAAAGATTTTTTAAATATTTATAAAAGTCTTCTTTCTTACAATGGGAAAATCTCTCCATTTTTTGATTAACTGAATTCATCCCAACATATTTAGGATAATTACACAACTTACTATCACTAGTTTTTCTAAAGCACTCATCATATTTGTCGGGACAATATTCTTTTATAAAGTTTTTTAGTTCGTGTAAATCTTCACAATGTTTATCATAAATTTTAACCATTGAATCACTTAAATATTCGTTACTACCAATTATCTTTAATAAATAATAATAATCAACAATTCCTTTAATATTTATAATTTCATCTAAAATATAAAATAATTCAGTAATTGTTCTAGCTTTTTCAATATCTTCAAATAATTCTTCTTTTTCAAAATTAATCTCACATGATTCGTATTTTTTATCTTTTGTTATAGATAATTTATCTAATTTCACCTTCTTATTTACTAATAGTTCTATTAATAATTCATTTGTTAAACTTTTTTGCCCCACTTTAAATAGTTCAACCAATTTTTTCTTTTTTTCTTTTTTTGATGTTTGAGAAAGCATTATATTTTTCAAATTCATTTCTAAATATTCATCAAATTCTATATGAGCAAAATAATCTTCATTATCTTCAAACTCCAATGACATTTCATCCATTTTACTATTAAATGATTCTAATGTATCTTTGATTTTCTGAAAGCTATTTAAATCTACATTACCACTATGCAAAAAATGTCCACGATACTTTATAATATGATGCAATGCTAAATACAACATTCTTATATCAATTTTTTCATCATTATGTAAAAGATGCTTTCTTAAATGATAAATCGTTGGAAATTTTTTGAAATATTCTTTATCTGTAATATTATCATCAAAAAAAGTATAACTATTTTTATTTAATTTGTCTTCTTTTTTAAAAAATGAATCTTTTAATCTTTGAAAAAAAGTTAGATCAACTTTTATTATTTCATCATAAAACTCATTTTGTAATAACACTAACCTTTGATTTCTTCTATTTATTCTTCTTCTTGAATTTCTATAAATTCTTGTATCCATAGCAGATTGAGCTTCATCAAACATTCTAACTCCCCAAAGTGCTTTACCACCTTTTTTGACAATTTGATTGTTTTCATCAACAACTGCCCAACCTACTGAATTTGTTCCTATATCTAATCCTAAATTATATTCTCTCATTTATAAATCCTCTCTTTTTATCGTTTTTCTTGACTAGTTTTTTTTAATATGTTATACTTTTTGTGTATTCAACATACCGAGTGCAAATAAGCATTTGCGAAATCACCCTTTATGGGAAGCCTATTTTGTAGGCTGTTTTTTATTTTTTAGTTTTATTTTTATCATTCTCAATTTAAATTTCCCCTCCAAACATAATTATTTATTTTATTATACCATAATTTGGAATTTTAGTAAAAGAATATTATAAATATTTGTAATACATTGTCTAATTTGATAATAAAAAATACCATTTGTTAAAATGGTATTTTATTTTACTTTTGTTTGAATTTGATGATACATATCACCAAAATATTTATTGACAACTTCAACTTCAATATCTTCAAAAGTTTCTTTATCAGGAAGAATTGTCAATGCAAGAGATACTAATGATTCTAAAATTTGATAAGATAATTCAGTCTTTTTTGTTTTTTCATCTATATTGATGACAATTTGTAATATAACAGGAAGATTTGAAGTAATTTGATTGATTTTTTTATCTATATTGAAAAGAATTTTTTCTTTTGTATTTAACCAGTCATCTAAATTGATGCCTTGATAAAAGCTAGTATATTTGTTTAATTTTTTTAACATATTAAATAGTGCTGGATTTTTAGGATTACTATCTAAAACGATTTTAGCAAGAATACTTTGAAGATAATAATCAAATTCACACATGACATCATACTTTTTCATATCATCATTTTTTTCAATTAAGTTATCAAAAATAAATTCACATAAATTGAAGATTTGATTATATTCAGCCTCAAGTTGATCGAATAATTGTTTATTATATTTCATCGGTAAACTCCTTTAATTCTTTATAAACTTTTGCAATTGGAAAACCCATTACGTTATAATAATCACCTATCATTTTAATAATATATTTACAAAATGCTCCTTGAATGCCATAAGAGCCTGCTTTATCATATACATTTTCTTCTTTGAGATATTTATCAATGTCTTGTTTTGAAAGTTTGGCAATTTCTACTGCTGTTACATCATGAAAGGTTTTAACTTTGTCGTTTAATATGATTGTAATTCCTGTTATAACCTCATGCGTTTTACCACTAAGTTTCTCTAGCATAGCTATAGCTTCTTTTTCACTTTTGGGTTTACCTAGAATCTGATTATCAATTACAACAACTGTATCAGCGCCAATGATAATATTATTAGGGTAATTTTTTGCAACATCTTTTGCTTTTTGATAAGAAAGTGATTCTACAACTTTATATGGTTCTAAATTTTTATCCATTCTTTCTTCACATTTAGAAGGTACCACTTGATGATTGATTTTAGCAATCGTTAATATTTGGGTTCTTCTTGGTGAAGTGGAAGCAAGTATTATATTCATATGTAACTCCTTTAGTATATATAGTATAACATAAAAATTAAAATTGGTCATAAGATTCACTTTCCTTATGACCAATTTTTTATTACCGTGTAGTTTCACGAATTAATTCATACATTAAAGATGCATCAACCTTTTTAGTAGAATCAATTAAAGAAGTAATTTCAACTTCCACGACCTTTTTTCCATATGTTATGGTTAAATGATCACCCACTTTTACTTCTTTTGAGGGTTTTGCTACTATACCATTTAACAATATTCGTTCAGTCTCCGTTGCTTCTTTAGCAAGAGTTCTTCTTTTTATAAGTCTTGATACTTTTAAGTACTTATCTAGTCTCATTAGAATTATCCTCAGTTTTGGTTTCTTCTCGATTAGAAACATCTTCTACCTTAGGAGTTTCTTCTTTCTTTTCTTCAGTTACTTGTACTTTTTGAACAGGTGTTTCATCTATCTTTCTATCTTCAGCCATCTTAGCTTTTTTCTTTTCCCACCAGTTTAGTTTTCCTGTATTAACAAGTTCATCAATATCTTCTTTTGTAAGAGTTTCAACTTCAACCAAATGTTTAGCAATTAAATCTAAAAGTTGACGATTTTCTTTAATAATCGTTTCACCTTGTTTGTAACATTCATCAATAATTTTACGAACCTCTAAGTCAATTTCATGTGCAACTTTATCTGAGAAATTTTTATCACTCATATAGTCACGACCTAAGAAGACATCATGTGATCCACTTTCATATTGAACAGGTCCCAAAGAACTCATACCATATTCCGTAACCATTGCTCTTGCAATTTTTGTTGCTCTTTCAAAATCATTATGCGCACCCGTTGTCATTTGATTGAATACTAATTCTTCTGCAATTCGCCCAGCTAAAAAACTTGTAATATTAGCTGTCAAAGTTTGTTTGGTTTCTAAGAAGTTTTCCTCTTCTGGCGTCATTAAATTGTATCCACCAGCATCTCCACGCGGTACAATAGTAACTTTTTGTACCACAACTGCATGTTTTAATTTTAAACCAATAACAGCATGTCCTGCTTCATGATATGCAACCAAAGCTTTTTCAGTATCTGTATATTTCCTACTTCTTTTAGCAGGTCCCATCATTACTCTATCAATAGCTTCATCAATATGATATATTTTTATTTCACGGCAATTTTCACGTGCCGCAAGCAACGCTGCCTCATTTAATAGATTTTCAAGATCAGCTCCACTAAAACCTGGTGTTCTTCTAGCTACATCTGTTAAATTTACTCGTGGAGATAAATGTTTATTTCTTGCATGAACCTTTAAAATAGCCTCACGTGATCTAACATCTGGATTACTAATTCTAATTTGACGATCAAATCTTCCTGGACGAAGAAGAGCAGGATCTAAAATATCTGCCCTGTTGGTTGCAGCCATCACAATAACACCTGAATTAGGTTGAAATCCATCCATTTCAACTAATAATTGATTAAGCGTTTGTTCTCTTTCATCGTGTCCACCACCAAGACCAGCACCTCTTTGTCTACCTACCGCATCAATTTCATCAATAAATAAAATACATGGGGCATTTTGTTTTGCTGTTTTAAACATATCTCTTACACGACTTGCTCCAACACCAACAAACATTTCAACAAAATCGGAACCAGATATTGTATAAAAAGGAACTCCAGCTTCTCCTGCTACCGCTCTTGCCATTAGCGTTTTACCAGTACCAGGACTACCAAGCAAAAGTACTCCTTTAGGAATTCTTGCTCCCATATCAAAATACTTTTTAGGATTCTTCAAGAAATCTACAAGTTCTATCATCTCTTCTTTTTCTTCATCAAGACCAGCTACATCTTTGAAGGTAACATTTGATTTTTTAGCCATTCTAGCACGGCTTTTCCCAAAATCGAAAGCTTGATTATTACTCTTACCATTTTTTAACATAATGATGATAAAAGCAACAATAGCAATGATAGGAATGGCAATAGATAAAATACCTAAAATATCAATACTCTTATTTTCTCTTGGTGTTACCTCAAAAATTTTATAAGTTTTTTGTTGTGTATAATTTGGATTATCTTTATTCGCTTCATTTTCAAGTTTAACCTCTTCATTAATTTGCAACATTAAATTTTGAATAGTCTTAATAATCTCAAGATCTCTATCATCAGCTTTGAAATGATAAATTTTCGCACTTGATGACATATTCATACAATTAGCCGATGATGGCAAATAAATATATATATTATAAAAATAATTTCCATCACCTGTTGCACCATAGTAGTAAATTCTTTCAATTTGTAAATCTTGAGCACTAATTAATTTGTCTTTATCTAGTTGTGATAAATCATTATATACTGCTGCACCATCTGAGGCATTTTTAAAGAAATATCCATAAAACTCTTCTTTTGTTTCAATTGTTTTGGCTTTATTACCACCGCATGATCCCGCAAATATAAAAATGATTGCAATTAAAATAATCCCAAAAATAATGATGTCGCCAAGACCAAAACGCTTTTTGGGACTTTTATTCATACTTGCCATGTGTTCCTCCTTTTATTTTATTATATAGCCAAGTATAGCTATTGGTAAATCATCCTTATCACATAGTAATAAGATTTGTTTTCTTTGTAAATATGGAATTTTATGATTAGTCAAATAATCACTTACACTTATGCTACCATTTTTAGTTTTAATTTTATCACCATTTTTTCTAGTTCTAATAATGATTGGCAACCTATTTATATTATACCATAATTTACCACTTGATGTAATAAAATTACAAATATTTTTAGTAATATACAAAGAAGTATGATTATCTAACTCATAGTGGCCTTCTTTATCAATCTTCAAATAATAATCTTTAATTTTTTGATTTGTGAAAATAACATAACCATATTCTTTAATCATTATTAAATGAGGATTAATATTTTGAACAATATTTTGTTTAGGTGATTTGAGTTGTTTTATTGTATCAAGAATGCATTCTTTTGATAATGCGAAAGGCTTTAATATTCTAAATAAAATTTGTGTTTGTAAAAACGTTGTTTCATTTAAAAATTCATTCAAATCTATTTTTGCAAAATAATCATTATTATTATGAACCATTTGTTGTCTTTTTATAAAATTAGTTTCATAATTTTTTATAAAATCGCTCGCTTCTAAAATAGTATTACTAAAACAAGAAATAGCCTTAGTCAAAGCAGGATTTTCTTTTTTTAAAATTGGTAAAACATAGTGTCTAATTCTATTTCTAGCATAATCATTCTCAAAATTGCTAGAATCTTCAAAATACTTAACGTTATTGTTTTTGGCATATTCCATAATTTCATCTTTACTGATATTTAAAAGTGGTCTATATATCGTTAAACTTTGATAGTTTGAATATTCTTTAATACCACCATATCCTTCTAAAGATGAACTGCGAAGTAGCCTTAAAAGAATTGTCTCTAAGTTATCATCAGCATGATGAGCAAGTAAAATAATATCAATTGTTTCGATTTTAGCAATTTTTAAAAAAAACTCATATCGCTTTTTTCTTGCCCAATTTTGAAAATTACTGCCACTGTAGTGGGGAAGTTTTGTAGTGTAGCAACTCATATTATTTTGTTTTGCATATTCAATAATAAATTTTTCTTCAAGGACTGATTCTTTCCTTTTTTGATGATTGATATGAACAAGAACAATTTGACTAGCATTAAGACTTTTTCTAAGCAAATCCAAAAGGACCATTGAATCAACACCTGTTGAACAAGCCAATAATACCTTTTGCAATTTTAAAGTTTGCTTTAGTTTTTCTACTACTAAATTGATATTTTCATCCATATGACCACCTATAGAGATTTTTCTACAATTTATTATTATACTATAAATAAAACTTTTTGTAAATGAAATATATCTAAACTTTTCCTAAACTTTGTTAAAAGGTACATTCCATTTATTCTAAAATAGAATTATATATAAAATAGCATACCATCTATAGTTTTAAGAAAATAATATAAAATCCTTTATTTTCAAACAAAAAAGAAGCCACATATCTAGGCTTCAATTCGTATTTTTATCATATTTAAAATCTATAGTTGATTACAATTTCAATAAGTTCTTTTCATTTGTCATGATTTGAATTTATTGAGCTTGTTTTAAGAGAATAACCTAAATCTAATAACATTAAACTGTTTTATCCTTTGATAAATTTAAACCTGCTTTCGATTGATTAGAATCCAAAAAATTAATCCAATAGAATCCTATTCCTTAATTTTTAGTTGCTAATATTAAATGGGTTGTAACAATAGAAACATCTTCCATTCCTGAGTCTTTTTTACGATTAAGATAAATAAAAATATTTTTAGTATGATATATTACAACAATATTAGTGTTTATCCCATATCGACAAAATGTTATTATATCTACTTTTTTAGGCCTTCCTTGCTTTGAATAACATATAAATGTTGTTCTTCAAGATGGTTAACTATAGGAGTTATTCTGTCCATATTTCATATTACAAGTGGTTTTTTCTAAATTTTTTACAAGAATACCTTCCTATAATTACTTTAATAAATACCGTATTTTTTTCGTTTAAAGATTTTTTAATTCATTTTCACTAGGATTAGATGATAATCGTTTCCCATCTAATAGTTTAGCTTTCCTACATGATGGTAATAAATATTGATTGGTTTTTCCCATACCACTTCCACCAGAGGTTGCAAATGGAATGATAGTTTGACCATTAAACTCATACATTTCTAAGAATGTATTAATAATAGTAGGTGCTTGGTACCACCAAATGGGAAATCCAATATAAATCACATCATATTAATCTATATTCTTGACTTTTGAAATTATTTTAGGTCTAGATGATTTATCCTTCATTTCAATACTTGATCTAGAATTTGCATTTGTCCAATCTAAATCATCACTAGTATAATTTTTTTGTGGTATTATCTCAAACAAATCCGCATTCTTCACCCTTGCAAGTTTTTCAGCTACTGTTTTAGTAATACCAGATGCACTAAAATATGCTACTAATGTTTTCATTGTCAATATCTCCTATAATTTATTATATGTTTCATCACTTACTGGTTCACACCATTCATTTGTAGCATTATCTGCTGGTATTTCAATTGCAAGATGAGTAAACCACGAATCTTTACTTGCACCATGCCAATGTTTAACCTCAGCGGGAATATAAATTACACTGCCAGGTATTAATTTTATTGCTTGTTTACCTTCTTCTTGGTACCAACCCTCGCCATCTGTACAAAGAAGGATTTGCCCACCTTTATGATGAATATGCCAATTATTTCGGCACTTTGGTTCAAAGGTTACATTATATATACCAACATTTTTGGTATTCAGTGGTTTCAGATATGAATTTCCAATAAAATAGTCGGCAAAAGTTACATTTGGTTCTCCTAGACCAAATAAACTATCACCTATTATTTCTTTTTCTTCTTGATACACCTCTCTAACAATAGGAAAAATTGCCCATGCATGAGGCCATCCCACATAAAAAGCTAGTTGAGTTATTACCTCAATCATTTCAGTTTTACTTACACCATGATTTTTAGCATTTTCTAAATGGTATCTAATTGAATTATCAACGATTCCTTTTGCCATCAAAGCTGTAACTGTAATAAGGCTCCTATCTCTTAAAGAAAGTTTATCTTCTCTAGACCAAACCTCACCAAATAATACATCGTCATTTAGTTGAGCAAATTTAGGTGCTAAATCGCCTAATTGCTTTCTACCTGCATCTTGTTTAATCATTATCAATCCCTACTTTCTAATTTATTTTTAAATTTAATTCTTCAATCCAACTTTTTATTTCAGATTGAGAAGAAGATGCCGAAAATCTTTTTCCCTCATTAACTATAGCAAGAAGTTCAAGTTTTTTAATTTCATTTACACTAGTTGAAATCCCACTACCACCACTAGTACAAAAAGGAATGATTGTTTTATTCCCCAAATCATATGTATCAAAGAAAGTATATATAATTTTAGGTAATTTTTGCCACCATATTGGATAACCAATAAAAATTATTGAATAATTATTTACATCAATATCATTTGCTATATTTGGTCTTGCCTTTTCATCATTTTGTTCTATATTGGCTCTACAATCATCGTTTGTATAATTTAAATCATCTGATGAATAAGGAATGGTTGGTATAATCTCTATTAACTTTCCTTTAGTCATATCTGATATTTGGATAGCAACTTTTTCAGTTGTTTTAGTAGCAGAAAAATATAAGATAGCAATTTGATGATTGCTACTATTTACATTTTCTTCTTCATTTTGATTACCATTATCTTCAATATCTAAATTACTATTAGAGCAACTAAATAATAAACCAAAAGATAAAAATATTAAAAAACACACCAATATTTTTTTCATAAACTTACTCTTCATCCTTTCATTATTTACATAACAATTTTTCAAGTTTATTTAATAATTCTACTATTTGCATATCATTACTTGTCAATTCATTGAACACTTTTTCTTCCTTTTCATAAACTAGTTGTAGTTTTATTTTAGCATAATGTTTCCCCCTTTCAGTCATAATTATTGTCATTTCCCTCTTTTGTCCTTTGATTGGCTCTAATTTGATATAACCATTTTTTTTCAACTCCATTATAATGGTGTTAACCGTACTTTTAGGCAAATCCCAAGATAAACAAATTTCTTTTTGCGTATGGGGCTTACCGTCATTTAATGCATAAAGTATCCATAAAAGGGTAGCAGATACATCGCTTTCTTTTGCAAAATTGGCATAAATTGCATCTAATCGATAAATTGCTTTACCTAAATTATAAAAGAATTCTTTTGAGTCCATTTTAATTTTCTCCTTTAAAATCCTTATTCGTACTTTATTATAGTACGAAAATGAACTTTAGTCAATTATTTTGATTAAAATATATATAATTTATAATAAATTTAACCCTTGTATAAATTAAATTCTTATTTTTTACTTAAAAATACTCAATTGTTATAAATAAAAAAGGCTTACATAGTATCAAACCTAATCTTTCTGAATGCTTTATTATATTAGAAAACTTATCGACATATTTTAATACATACTAGAGTCAAAATATTTCGTTAAAAAATGATTCCTTTGATATATAAAATGTAAGCCATATAATAAATTTATTGCAACATCATATGCTACTCATATTACATTATGATTGCTTGAAATTTGTATGTTATTATACATTAAACTATCAATATCCATAAAATAGTAGTCCTATTCAGAAATCATAGCGTTATAGTATAAATCCAACATATGAGGAGGTAAAAAAGAAAGCAAGTTTTTCCACTTTTCATCTTTACTCATCTATTAAAAAATGCTTCAACTTCTTTATCATCAAATTTTATTAATACTACTAGTTGAGTAGTTTCATTAATCTATTGATATGTATCCATTATTAGGAAAATCAATAGATATAGCATTTTGCATTGTTTTTAAATATTCATAATCATGACTAAGTCTCTTTCTTAAAATGAAAGTTACGGAACCATTAATGAAAAGGAATACAGTCATAATAATTCCTACAACAATATTTTTTACATTTATATTTCTTTATAGTAAATACAACACCAAAAATACATGATCAAATGGGTATGGGCGAAAACAAAAAAATTTCCACATATAGTAACCATTGATAATAAAAATTTGAAAATAATTGCATTTTTTACCAAAATTGCTACTATCATAAAAAAGATACTACAAATTGATAAAATAAACAATAGAGTTAATAAATATTGATTCTATACAAAAATAATATATACTTTTCTAAGTTTATTGTTAAGACTAACAATAATAGATTTTTTTACATTATAATAAGTTTTAAATAAACTATTTATAATAAAACTTATAATCATCATTTAAAAATTTATATATATGATGGTTTGACTTAAATCATACATCTGGATTATAAATAGTTATACTAGAAACAATAGAACTATCTTTCTTTTATAGTATCATTTTTATATATATTACCACAAAGGTTATCCACAAAAACTTTAAAAGTATCTAACAGTTTTAATAAATTCTCCATTGAAAGTATCGATTGGTTAGTTTCGCACAAACGAATGCTTTATCTTGTTACATTTAAAATATGGACTAATTCTTTATTTATTTTTACTATAAAACTAGTAAAAATGAAAAAAATAAGTCTTCACGCAAAAGACTTATTGATTACTTCTAATGGTAAAGAACTACTAACTCAAATGTTTATTTAATTTTACAATAACAACTATTCTTTTTATTCCCATCTTGCTTGATTCCATCTAATTCGATTAATTTTCTTAAAGATTTTCCTATACAATTTAGAATAAGTGATGAACATAATTCTTTAATATCTTATTTATTAAATCTACCTATTTTAATATATGCCTTACAATTTCAATAGTTTTTTCTTCTTTGCAACTAAATTAAATCTTTCTTTGAAATTTTTATATAATAAAAGAATTGTGTCAAGAAGATATTTTATAAAAGGACCAACATCCTTACATCCTTTTTACCGATTATGTTGTAAGTTACTTATCACATTCTTATCTCCAAATTATTTCTTTGAATTATAGTATAAAATAAGTAGATAATCAATTGATTAAGGTTATTTTATTATATACTTTATATAATAAATATTTATTACGCTTTATTTAATTGTTCTATTAGTTGCTTGAATTTATTTTCATCTCTTATAAAATCAAATAACTCTTTTTTCATTTTTTCTATCCATCTATTTTTATTGTTATTAGGATTATCGCTAAATGACCATTTAGTAGAATCATCAGTAAGTTTATCTATCAAAAAACTTGTATGTTGTAAAATTTCTTTACTTTTATACATATTTAACCAATTAATTAACTATTTGGATGATTTATTGAAATATTCCAATGTTTTTTCTTTGTTTTTAATTTGAGCTTGTTCCCAAGCACACATCATATAGATATCAAATAATCTTATATTGTAGAAACCATACTCACCATTTTCAAACACTATGTCTAAAAACTCTTTATATTTTAATAGTTGTATATCTCTTTGACCAACTTCAGCTCTGCCATAAGTAGTAATAAGTTTACTATAAAACATCTCAACAAATTCTATAAATAATGCTTGAGTAACTTTCATTTTTTCAATGCCTGTTACAACATCTGGCCAAAACCAATCTCTTGTAATCATCATTTGAGGTAATTTTTCAACAATTACTCTTGCTTTATCAAGCTCTTTTCTTGCTTGGTATGTAAGAATTAAAACTTGCATAGCATGATATCTTTTTGAATCTTCAACACATTTTTCTAATATTTTATTTGCAAGTTTGATTAATTTTTGACTATCTTCTTCACTAGTTGTATCAAATGCTAGGATGAAATACACAATCAATAACTGATCTTTAATATCCCAACTATTTGGATATTTTTTAATGCGAATTCCAATAACTCTTCTCTTTCTTTAGTTTTTCCTTAATTAAAAAGAACTATACTTTGTACAATAATATCAGGAATTTCTTTTTCTTTGTTATACGTATCAACATCAAGTAGATAGTCCACTGTTACATCAAACATATTTGCAAGAAGTGGTAACATTGTAATATCAGGAAATGTTACTGAATTTTCCCAACGTGATACTGCTTGAAAACTAACACCTAGTTGTTCTGCTAATCCTCTTGGGTAAGATTGTTTTCTTGTCTTAATTCTTTTATCTTTAATCCTATATGCATATCATTTTCTCCTTTTTTATAGTATTTAAGAAGTTTACAAAAATATTATATACTAAATATTTTTATATTACCATAAATCAAATGATGAATAACATTCTACTAAAGCAAGATCATTCTATTTTTATCATTATTTCTTATGAATTAGAGTCTATAGCAAGTTTCCCAATTACTATGATACAAAAATTTTGTACCAATTTAAAAATAACCTATTTATCTATAAATTTTTGCTAAATAGAGTACTAAAATGAATAAACGTCTTCAAATACTATAAAGTATCAGAAGACGTTTTATCTTACTTTAAAGTGTCATTTGTGTAGTAATAACACTTTATTTTTTTACTAAAAACTATCTAGCACAAGATTGGATAACTAATTATAAATCTTTATTAAATCTGATAAAAAGATTAATACAAAATTATCATTTAATCCTACTTTAACTGCAAATATAAAAGTAATAGTAAAACAAATAGTTGATATGCATAGGTTCATAATCTGAATTAATCTTCCTTTTTTAATATCTATTTTCCAATAAATAAATGAAAAGATAATTTGATAAATATATATTGATAAAGCAATGAATATTATATAACTATAATTATTGACCAATAATGCAAAAATACCTCTAGATGCAACATACAATGAAATGCATACCCCACTTGTAGACTCCCATTCAAAAAATGCTAATAAAGATAAACTCACTAATACTAACGGTATGATAATTCCAAGTACAAACCAAAGTACTTTATTATTCTTCTTATCTAATTTTTCAACCACTTCTTTCATATCTTTTCTATCTAGTAACGATTCTTCTTCAACATCAAAGAACTTGCAAATTGCTTCTAAATTAACATCACTAGGAATACCATTACCATTTTCCCATTTTGCAACTGCACTTCTAGATACAAATAATTTATCTACTAATGCTTGTTGGAATATTCCTTCTTTTTCTCTTAACTCTTTTAACTTATATTTGAACATAATGATGTCCTCCTTATACTAACATTATACAATAATACTAGTGATTTTTATTGTTACTTTCAAATTTTTGTTGTTACTTTTATATAATTATACACTAAAGCTCAATTTATTTCCATCATTATCTTTTATAGGTTTGAATCCTTATAAAATCTTCTAGTTTATACACTACAAACTATTTCACATTTATATAAAAATACTATTTCTACTAAATTACTAATAAAAAGGGTCCTAAAATTAAAAAAATATGCCCTCTTTTCAGAAGACATATAGAGTTATTTTAATGTGTCATTACTACAAAATGTTTAATAAACTATTATTTAATAACTAGTAAAGCCAAAATTGCAATTATTAAACTAATCAATGTCCCCACTAAATATTTTTCAGCAAATTCTTTATTCTCTAATTGCTTAAATCTAGCAAGAGATTTCGCTGTCAAAACTAAAGCAATGGAACCATATAAACCAAGTGCGCCTAAAAGCAATATTACCACTCTTTCTAACCTACCAATTAGAGCCCCAACATTATCTGATTCAACATTTTCACAAATTTCTTTTTTATTAAATATATAATTAAAGAAATGCTTTATAAATACTGATGTTGGCGTTAAAACTATTAAGAATGCTAAACTATAATTAATAATTTTATCAAAACCTATATCTTTTAAAAATGAAATATTATAAATTGCATTACTAATTGAATTTAAATTTGATTTAATAACTAGTGAAATTATTACTATCAATATTATATGTATAACTTGATCAACTACAAAGCTCCAGAAGGAAAAAGTATTATTGTTACATTTTTTTGTTACTTTAACCCTAACATAATCAATAACAAAATGAGAAATAAAAATAAAAATTGACCAAAATATAATCTCCCATATATTTCCAAACAATAATAATACCAAAGTAACTATTAAAGTATAAACTAAAGTATGCATAATCAATCCATTTATGCTATTCTTCTTTTTTTCGACTAATTTAACAGGTTGCAAAAAAAAATCGCCAATTAAATGAGCTATTAATAATAATTTTAGTATATCCATTTGCTGTCTCCCTTATATTCTTTTTTTGTATAATCTAATACTAAACATTCTAATTTTCTAATTTCATCAAATTTACCAGCAGCCCTCATTTTTTCAATATTTTGTCTGCTTACATTTAATAATACCGAACAAACTGAATTCATTTTAGTCGAAAAACTCGGGCCGAATAATTTATGAAACTTTTCTTCTCTTTTTAAATAATTATATCGAACTTCATCAAATAATAATTCTTTCATTTCAGTTGAGGTCAAATTATCAAACTCGTAAGATAAAACATTTCGTTTTAATTTATCAATAATATATTCAGCATTTGTATTGATATTTTGATCTTCATATTTAATCTCTAATGGATATAATAAATTAAATAAATCATAAACATCAGCTTGTTTATTTGTATGGTCAAAATTAAGCAATTCAACAGTGCTCATTATCTGATTAACTAGATTATCTTTTTCTTCATTACCTGAATACATTAAAAAACCATACTTTTCTAATTTACAATCATTTAATGCTGAAATTGCATAATGATAAGCTTCACCATCAAACATATTTGTGCTATGATAGTCTATATCCAATATTTTTTGATTTAACTTTCCATATCCTATACCACATCTAATTTGATATGGATAAAATAAGTTTCTAATAAAACAATAACAACTGAAAGCATCACAAACATTATGAAATAATGCTTGGATAGAATCTCCCGATGAAAATTCAAATTTTTTCACTAATTCTTTGTTATAATATTTATTAATAAACTGAATTATAGAAAATAATTTATCTTGAATAAAAAATCTTTGTTCTTCATCATATTTTCTAGAATGTCGTATATCCATAATGATAGCAGCATAATTAATACTCATAATATCACCTCGACTTTATTATATCACACTTAATAATAAAAATGCAATCAAAATAAGTTGCATTTTTATTTTGCAACTATTTTTAGTTGCAAAAACAGAAAACAACCAAATTTAGTTGCAGATATTACAAATTTTTATATTTTTCTAAAATTAATAAACCAAATTTTTTACCAAATTCTTCGTTATCATCATCTAGTAGATAAATAAAATCAGTTTTATATTTTCCAATTCTTGAATCAGCAAAGTCCAATACTCCACTCACAATATTGTTTTCATTAAATAGTACATGATTCAAAGAAAAGTCCCCATGCAGTGTAACAAAATCTTTTCTTTTGATATTAAAAACACTTTTTTCATTATGTAATTGTTTCAAAAAAGTTGCTATGATTTCAGCATTTATTTCTAATACTTCAGATGGTAAATTATTTAATTCTTTTTTATTTAAGTTTTTACCATTCACTTTTTTTGATATAAAATAATTTAAATTCTTATCATTATGGGTAAATATTCCTTGCATTATTACATTAGGAACCTCTATTGATAATTTCCTATTTATTACATTTAGTACTTTTATTTCATTTAGTAAAAATTTACTTGCTTTTTCATTTTTTGGTAATTTGATGACCAAATTATTATTTATACAAAATGCATCACAATGATTTCCACTACCTAAATGTTCTAATGTCAATATCTCTATTTTATTTTCAAGAATATTTTTTACAAAAGCAAAATCATATTTCATACTCAACCAACTACATAAATATCGTACCACATTTCTTCATTTATTTCTACCATTATCTCTTATAGGTTCGAGTCCGTGATAAGTCTTCTATAGTTATTAAAACAAAAGTATCGTGTTTGCATAAAAAATAAGGTATTCTAACCAAAAATGGCTAAAATACCCTATAAAATTAAAAATTAGCCCTCTATATCAGAAGACTAACAGATTTCTTAAAATGGTGCTGACGGCCGGACTTGAACCAGCAACCTCCTCCTTACCATGGAGGTGCACTGCCGATTGTGCTACGTCAGCCTCCATTTCATTATATCATAAATTGTTTATTTCTTCATTAATTTTGATGATTTTTTTGTTAAAATATTAGATCTAAAGGTTGTTACTTTTTGACTTTTTTGATGATGCGTAATCATTGCATTATGAATTAATATATTTAAAAGTTCTGTAAAGGAAATACCAAGAGGTTCAAACAAATAAAAAGCAAGTGAACCTGGAATATTATTAATTTCATTTATATATAGTTTTTTTTCTATATTATCAAATAAAAAGTCGATGCGTACAATACCTTTTAAATGAAACAAAGTATATATATTACTAGTTAATTCTTTAATTTCATTTTCTAACTTTTTGTCAATTAAAGCAGGAATGATACGATTTGTAGCATTTGAAAGTTTATTTAAATCATTTTCATATTTATCTATAAATGACAAAATATCTTTTGTATGCATTACTTCTTCAACACAAGATGTAATTATTTTATTATGATCACAAATAGCTGCACAATTGAATTCTTTAAAATCAGTTAATGCTTTTTCTACTAATACTTTATCCGTATATGAAAAAGCCTCTTTTAATGCATTGGCTAACTCTTGTTGATCTTTTGCCACATTGATGCCAATACTTGAACCAAGATAAGAAGGTTTTACAATCACAGGAAAAGAAATATTATTTTCTAATTGATTATTTTCATACATCACTTGATACTCAATATTAGGAAGTTTAAACTTATCTAAAAGAGCCTTGGTGGCAACCTTGTCTTGAACGATTGCGGAAGGAATTACATCACTAGATGAATAAATGGCTCCCTCTAAATCAAGCATTCCTACAATGGTTCCATCTTCAGCACCAAAACCATGAACAACCGGGATAAAAATATCAATTGGAAATTTCTTCTTTGGTCTTTTTATATAATGATAATAAACTTGGTTATTTTCATGATGTAAAAAGACTTCTTTCAATTTTTCTATATTTTCTAATTTATAAGTATTGATGTCACTAAGAGCTTTTCCCACAAATAAATGGTTACTTTTATCTAGATAAAAGATAGTAGGATGATACTTGCTTTTATCAATTGCATAATAGACTTGTAAGCCCGAAATCAGTGATATTTCGCATTCTACACTTCTTCCCCCAATAATGATACCAACATGAATTCGATCGTCTTTCATTCTTATTCGCTACCTTTCTAAAAAACTATCGGGTAAATCATTCTCAATTAAGATATTAATGATTTCATCACTTCTATTATATTTAGATAAAATCGTCAAATATGCCTCTTTAAAAGAAGAAAATATAAAATAATTTCTTTTCTTATCTTTTAAGATTTGTTCAATAACCTCACTAGACTTATTATTAATTAAATAGATTTCGTCAAAGACATCTATCATTACCTTTGCAATCTCTTCATTGATAGACTGATCATATTCTCCTGCATCAACAATTCCAGGTGTAATAATAATTTTCTTTCCTTCTTGCATGCTAAGAACCTCACTAGCATTTTTAAACCCAATAATATTAGAACTATATGAGTCATCATATATATGATACATACCTTCTTCCCTATAACTTAATCGATGAAGCGTTGGTGTAATACTTGCCACCGCTTTTTGAAATGTTTCATTATCTATATATATATGATATCTTTCTAAAGCCTTAAGCGTTGTAAAAGCAGCTAAAATATTTAAAACATTATGACGCCCTAATAAATTTGTTTTTACTTCCAATATAAAATCATTTAAATGATATATTGAAAAGGTCGTTTCTTTACCATTAAATACTAAATTTTCGATATGATAATCGCCCCTTTTAAGTCCATATGTATAAATATTTGTCGTTAAAATATCAGTTTTATCAAAATCTCTAATATATTTATTATCATAATTTAAAATTAAACAACCATTTTGATCAAGTGAAGATGCAATTTCAAATTTAGCTTTAGCAATATTATCAATCGATTTAAAGGTAGATAAATGTTGCATTCCAATTTCTGTAATAATTGCAATATTTGGTTTTAAGGCTTTGCTCATTTCTTCAATTTCACCTATAAAAAAAGCTCCCATTTCCATTACAAAAATTTCAGTTTCAGGATTTAACTTATTATTGATAGTGAGAGCAAGACCCATCATTGTATTGTAGGATGCAGGCGTTTTTAAAGTTAAATATTTAGATGATAAAATTTGGGTAATAATATCCTTTGTGGAAGTTTTGCCAAAACTACCTGTTATCGCAATTTTAGTTAAAGTTTCCATCTTATTTATTTTTTTTGAAGCCTTTTTCTTATAATAATTTTTGATTAACTTTTCTATTGGATAATTTATAAAATTAGCAAGTACTAAAATAAGAGGCAAACATAGTACTAAACAATAATTAATCACTATTAAATCAAAACATAACCCCATTAAAATTAAAATAATAAGACTTGAAGTAAAAAGTAACCGAATCATTCTTTTAGTGAATTTGAGTTTAATAATATAATGATTTTTATGAATGAATGAAAACAACAATATTAAACTAGCAATATAGCCAAAAATATCATAAAAAAGACTCAGAATAACAAAAATAATCCCAATATAATAATAATATTGATATTTTTTTCTCAAATAATAATTTCCAAGACTATATGAGGCCTTTTTAAGATCATAATGATTTTGTTGAAAAAGAGTAACTAAATACATATAACATTTTATCATATATAAAACTAAAATAATATTTAAAATAATTATATAAGTCATCTTATTTAACTCCCAAATACTCCCTAATAATTTTGTTAAAAATTCTTTTGGTCTCAATAAACGGAAAATGTCCAACCCCATCTAAAGAAACTAATCCTGAATTTTTGATTTTTCTATTTAATTTTAAAGCATCACGATAAGGCGTTTCTTGATCATTCTTACCCCATATAATTAAAGTTTCATTTTTAATTTTTTTTAAGTCTTTTTCAAGGTATTCACTAACCACTTTTGATAAAGTTTTTTTCATAGGAATACTTGCATTTTGATAATCAAGACTACCACTTTTTTTAACTAAAGCATTATATTTCATAACATTTTTAGTTAACTTATACCATTTCTTTTTTAATTTATATATCATTATTTTTAATTTAATTTTTACATAATTTTTTGGTTTCATACCTGCACTATCAACTAAAATTAACTTAGATACTTCATGCCTTGAAGCATATCGAATTGCAATCCTCCCCCCAAAAGAATGGCCTAAAAGAATAGGATTTATTAACTTTTTATCATTTATAAATTGTTCAACTAAACCAACATAATCTTCTAACATATAATAGTCACTAGGTTCAGCACTTTTACCAAATCCTGGCAAGTCAATAGCAAATACTTGGTATTTTTCTTTTAAACTATCAATTAAATCATTAAAGCAACTAGAATCAACACCCCATCCATGTAGTAAAATAATTGGAGATCCCTTGCCTTCTTTTTTAAAATAAACATATTTATCTTGATATATATAATCCACTAAATTCCCCCTTTGTACTCTATCTTATTCATAAAATTGCAAAGTTATTTATATAATATACAAAAAGATTGTGAGGTATTCTATTATGTATATTGATAAACATTATCCGTTTGAAATGATTCCTTTAAACTATCCACTAACTAGCTTTAGTGACTTTTTAGACTTTCAAACTTTAAGTATCCATTATAATCAAATTTATAAAGGATATATTGATGAATTAAATAAAAATTTAAAGGATTTAAAAAATCTACAAACATTAAGTTTAGATGAAATTTTATTTAATGAAAACTTGATTCCTACTACTAAAAGATCCAAAACTATTCATGCGGCAAGCGGTGCTTATAACCATCAAATTATTTTTGAATCGATGACTCCTAATCCCATTGTTCAAATTTCTCCTAAATTAAAAATGGCAATTGAAAAAAAATATCAATCTCTGAATAACTTTTATCAAGAATTTAAAAAAGCTTGTTTAAATTTAAATGGTTGTGGCTTTGTCTTTTTGGTATGTGATAAAGATGGTAAAGTGTCCATTGAACAAGTATTAGGCAACAAAACAACAGTCAAAGCAAATCTGTGTCCAATTTTTGGTATTGATATGTTTGAGCATGCCTATTATTTAAAATATAAAAATGATAAAAAAACATATGTTGAACAATGGTTAAAATATATTTGTTTTGAATATGCGAATCATGAATATGACGAATGTTTAAAAGCCATTGAACTAAACAAAAAGCAAGAACCAAAATTTTAAAATAAAAACTAGGTAATGATGTTTAACCATTTTTACCTAGTTTTTATTTTAAAATCTTGGCTCTTGGTTTTAGAATTTGTTCATTTCTTAACACAGTACATATTTGTTTAGCACTTCTTCCCTCACAGGCAAGTTGGAATATCTTTTTAACTACATCAACTACTTCCTCATCGATAATTAGTTTATGCTTATCTTTAGGATCTTTTTTATATCCATAAGGCGCATATGAAACTACAAAATCTCCATTTAAGGCTTTTGTTTTTCTAGCACTTCTAATCTTTTTTGATATGTCTTTCGCATACCATTCATTCATGATATTTTTAAATGGTGTAAAATCGTTTATTCCTTTATCAGTATCAACATCATCATTAATTGCAATAAATCTTACATTGTTACTTGGAAAGAAATCTTCTAATAAATAACCAGTTTTAAGATAATCACGACCAAGTCTTGATAAATCTTTTGTTATTACAATTCCTATTTTTCCCAACTTTATATCTTGCATTAAACGCTGAAAATCTGGTCTTTCAAAGTTTGTTCCACTATACCCATCATCTACATAATGGATGATATTTTTAAAATGATGTTTTTGGGCATATTGGCTTAACATCGCTTTTTGTGTTAAAATGCTTTCACTTGTCCCATTGTTTTCATCTTCTCTTGAAAGTCTACTAAGTAAAGCTGTATGTTTGATGTTTGTTTTCATTGTTCCTCCTTCACATCAACATTCAACTTGCTCATTTTAATTATACCATATCTTTCTTTTTTTAACCATGTTTTACCTCCATTTCTTCTAATATCATTTTTATGATAATTTCAATCAACTTTTTTTCTCCTGTGTATTTTCTTTGGATAATATACATTTTTTTTGATTCATTTTTTTCTCCCTTTTATTTTTATGGAAGTATTATATTAAACTCGTTTTATCAATGGGTGGTAAAACAAAATAAATTTTTTCACTTTTTAATAAAAAAAATTATCTTTTTAAATTTCTTAACAGTTTGAAGTGGGTTTCCCACTTGCTTTTTATC
>ERZ1643251.1074-NODE-1074-length-33097-cov-14.245597_pt1 | contig 33097 bp, 21 predicted proteins | sample MGYA00579261_ERZ1643251 | MGnify/ENA primary metagenome ERZ1643251 (study PRJEB29033, sample SAMEA4952267) | chicken gut metagenome | biome: Broiler Chicken; feature: Gastrointestinal Tract; material: Caecum | place: Ireland | collected 2018 | study: Broiler... | reverse complement strand
TGTTGACGATGTTGCCGTCTTCATCCACGTTCTGTCCGGGCGGTACTTCCCCGTTTCCGTTGCCCCACTCGAAGCCTTCCGGGTTGTTCCCGTCCTCTTCTTCCGCATCTTCAGCGTCATCCGTGGTTTCCGGTGCTGTTTCTACATAAGGAGCTTCTGCCTCTACTTCCGGAGTCTCGGCTTCCGGAGTTTCCGGCACTTCTGCTTCTGGTGTATCCGCTTCCGGGGTTTCCGGTGCTTCTGCCAGTGTAGTCTCCGGCACTTCTGCTTCTTCCGCTGCAGGTGTTTCCACTGCCGGGGTTTCTGCTTCCGCTTCCGGATTGGCCGCGCTAAGATCCAGATCCACTCCGGCCTTCTCTTCCACCGCTTCCACAAATGTATCCGGGATCAGCAGCTCCGGAAGGGCTGCTTCGCTGCCATTGGCGATCTCTTCCACGTTCTCAAGGATGCTGCTGATGCCTTCCTGCAGGGTCTCTCCCACCGTCGCCAGTGTGGACTGGTTCAGCACGGACGCCAGGGAGCTTCCCGGGTCTGCCACGGATGCGGATTTCTGGTTGCCTTTTCCGCTGTTCGCGCTCTGGCCGCTCTGGCCGTGGTTTAGTCATTTCCTAATATAACCGAAGATTGTTAAAATAAGGCAGCATCTCGCCCTACAAATGTAAAGCAAATACCGCCTGCATCATATTCAAATATTTTTATAAATCTGATACACTTTGCCAGACATAGCAAGAATATTACTAACATCAGTTCACTCATATACAACTCCAACACCTTACTTTTTAAAGCCATCGCTATTGTGTTAGTAAGAGCAAAACTGTTACCTCTTCTGCATATCATAAAAGCGCATCTCTGCGAAGTGAATATTTTCTACATTTACTCTAGCATTATTATTTCCTTCACTATTTCGTAATTGCTTCCTATAGCATATTCGACTTCTATAGTTTTGTCGTTTATAAATGTGACATTTTTTAAATCCGTGGATGCAACTGCAGTTTTTGAAAAATCTCTAATTATTTCTTTGTAAAGGACTTCTGTATCAAAAATATCCCTTATAATAAGACGTATCTCATAATCATCTGTAAATTCCATATATACTATTGTGGAATCATGAATTGCACTTATATTAAAAAATTCCTCAGATTTACGATTATTTTTGATATCATAAAACCATTCCTGTGATGAATTTGAACCTGAACCAATTATTGCGTGAAGCAGAGAGTCCGATATTAATTCGACATATAAATTTCCACTTATATTACGTACTTCATCAATTTTGTCTCCATTTGTTGAAAAGATCTGATAAGAATACAGCTTACGGTCTTCATCATAAAAGACTTTGTAAAATGGTGATTCTTCACACAAATCGCCTTTAATTAATAAGTGGTTAAAACAATAATTACACACTATCAGTAAAATGACTATTATTAAGGCAATCAACCCGTACTTTTTTTTCGTACACATCTTTCCTTTCCCCCTAAAATAGCAAATACTAGTTTTACCAGGGATTAAAATATTAATCCCTGGTAGTTAAATTATTTGTACTTATACACCATAAAATCATCTTGGCTCACGCCAGGTATCTCTATTTGCTCAAGAACTGAGAAATTCCATGATGGAGAACTTCCTGGAGGATTCATACTTTTAGGACTGTAATATAATTCTCCACCTTGTGTGATATCCTCTACATCTCCTCTATATATCGGTAAAACTACATCAATAAGATTCCAATATAATTCTACGTCAGGGGCATTTCCTGTATTTAGATATGTCTCAGCTTCTCTATATGACACATTTTTATATGTGTATGCATCAAACCCAGTATTAGCAATTATTTCACTTACAGTGTCATATTCGCTCCACTCTCCAACACCAACTCTATTCATAATAACATTGGCTACAATTTCCCATCCAGTTCTGCCAGTATTTATAGCTTCACCTGCAACCGTTGATATAAAAATTCTTTGTTCATCAGTTAAGTTTTCTCTGACCGACTCGTACAAAGCTAACTGTAGCTTATCGGGAGGTACAGTATTTATTAGCTGAGAAATTCCTTGCCATCCCAAATTCCCACATCCATACCTAGTAAATCCTTCCAGTCCCAACGGATCCCAATACTTCAGTGGATTGCTGTAACAGTACTGATACCAGTTCCCGCCATCCTTGATCGGGTCCATCGCCAGCCACTGCCGTGTCTGCGCGTCATAGAACCGCGCCTCCGCAAAGTAGATGTCCAGCGTCGTATCGAAGATATGGCCCGTGTAGGTGGCGTATACATAGTTCCCGTGGTCGTTGTTCAGCAGCTTGTTCGGGCTCTCCGGCATGCCCCAGGCATCATAGGTCAGCTCCGCGAAGCTCTGCCCGTTGTCTTTGGTGTAATACCGGGTATTCCCCTGCAGGTCTTCATGCACGTACAGCAATCTCTCATAGCCGCCATTGGACCGGTCGGTGAACTGCTCGATCCGTTCACTTCCAGCATACACTTCCCTCTGCACATAGTCAAGCTGTCCGTTACCTTCCGCGTAGACCATCAGGTCGTCCCGCTCCAGGCTGGTGTAGTCGATCACGTAGTCCCGGCTGTACACGCTGCCGCTGTGGCTGGTCTGGGTGTTGTTGATCCGAACACCAAGCCCGTTGTAGGTGTAGCTGGACTTGTCGCCCTTCCAGTTCGTGCCTTCCACCAGGCGGTTGGTCTCGTCGTAGACGAATGCGCGGGATTCTTTCTTCCCGGCCTCCGCCACGCGGTTGCCGCGCTTGTCGTAGGTATAGGTGTATTCCTGGTTCTGGCTGTCTTCCCGGTAAATAAGCTGGTTCAGCTCGTTATACTGGTAATCCACGCTCTTGTTCTTGACGCTCTCCCCTACCAGGTTGCCCAGGGTGTCATAGGTATAAGTTGTCAGTTCTTTGGCGATGTTGCTGGTCACCATCCGGTTCAGCTCATCGTAGGTGTAGATATGCGTGCCCTTATTCGCCTTGTTGGCCGATTTATCGGAACTGTCCTCCGTTCCCGGATCTTCCGGTACTTCCGGCGGGTTCGGGTTGTCGTCCTTATCCGGCTTCTCCCCGCGGTTCAGTCCTGGAGGCATATGGCCGCCGTTGTTGACGATGTTGCCGTCTTCATCCACGTTCTGTCCGGGCGGTACTTCCCCGTTCCCGTTGCCCCACTCGAAGCCTTCCGGGTTGTTTCCGTTCTTTTCTTCCGCATCTTCAGGGTCATCCGTGGTTTCCGGTTCTGTTTCTACAGAAGGAGCTTCTGCTTCCGGCGCTTCTACATCCACTTCCGGGGTCTCAGCTTCCGGAGTTTCCGGCACTTCTGCTTCTTCCGGTGCAGGTGTTTCCACTGCCGGGGTTTCTGCCTCTGCCGCAGGTGTTTCCACTTCCGCTTCCGGATCAACTGCATCAAGGTTCAGATCCACGCCGGTCTTCTCTTCCACCGCTTCCACAAACGTATCCGGGATCTGCAGCTTTGGAAGCTCTGCTTCGCTTCCTCCCGCGATCTCTTCCACGTTCTCAAGGATGCTGCTGATGCCTTCCTGCAGGGTCTCTCCCACCGTCGCCAGCGTGGACAGTTCCAGTACGGACGCCAGGGAGCTTCCCGGATCCGCTACGGATGCGGATTTCTGATTGCCATTCCCATTGCTGCTTCCGCTCTGGCCGTGGTTATACTGCATCTCGCTTAACAGGTTGCCTTCCGCATCCCAGCTGTAGGTCGTCTTATACAGCTTCTTCCCGTTCAGGTTGTACTCATCCATCTCGATGACCCGGTCACACTCATCGTAGAAGTAGTATGCCGTCTCATAGTTGGGGTACTCTTTGAAGGTCTTGTTCCCGTTGGCGTCGTATTCATACTTCGTCACGCCGCCGTCCGGATCCACCACTTCCGTGATCTGGTTCTCGGCGTCATAATAGTAATCCGCCTGCGTGCCGTCCGGGTAGCCCTGCACGGTCTTGTTGCCCACGTTGTCCCAGCCGTACTGCACTTCCCGTCCTTCGTGGTCGGTCACTTTCGTGATCCGGTTCAGCAGGTCGCGCTCGATGCTGGTGGTCCCGTTCCAGTCGGTCATCTCCACAAGCTCTCCGGTCCCGTTATACAGGTAGCTCACGGATTTGGCGCCGTTGTAGTTGATGCCGCTTACCAGGTTCACTTCATTATAGGTGTATTCTGTCACATAGCCATCTTCGTCCGTCAGGGCGGTCAGGTTCCCGTTCCCGTCGTAGACGTAGGTTTTCCCGTCGCCTTTGGCGTTGACTTCCGTCTTCACCAGGCCCCGGTGGTCATAGGTGTACAGGGTATCCTGCCACTCGTCCACGTCATGGGTTTCATCGACCCGGTGCATGGAGATCTTCGTCAGGCGGTCCATGGAGTCATACTCGTACCGGCTCTCGGTCCCTGCCGCGTCGGTGACGGTGACGATGTTGCCGTTCCCGTCCAGGGTATAGCTGGTGGTGTTCCCGTTCCGGTCGGTGACGGATACGATCTCCCCGTTCTTGTCATAGCCGAAGTATTTCGTGTTCCCCTTCGGGTCGGTCTCCGATACCGGGCGGTTCAGGGCGTCATACTCATAGGTATAGGTCTCCCCGTTCCGGTTGGTCAGGCTGGTCCGGTTGTTGTTCTTATCGTATGCATAGGTTTCCGAGTTGCCAAGGCCGTCCGTATATTTGGTGAGGTTGCCGTTGGCGTCGTACTCGTAGGTGCGCCGCACGCCGTTCTCATCCGTGTCTGCCGTGATCCGGTCCATGGGGTCGTATTCGATCAGGCGGCTGTGCCCGTAGGCGTCCTTGATCTCCGTCACCCGCCCTTTGGCGTCATAGGTGTAGGAGGTCTCGGCGCCGTCCTCGTTCACGGTGCGGGTCACCTGCCCGAGGGCGTCGTATTCGGTTGTCACCACGCCGCCTTCTTCATTGGTCAGGGAAGTGATCCGGTTCAGCGCGTCATAGACCGCGGTCTGGCTGTTGCCGCGCGGGTCGGTGACTTTTACAAGGTTTCCGTTCTCGTCGTACTCATAGGTGGTGGTGTTCCCTTCCCCATCCGTATAGGAGGTTACCTGGCCGTTCAGGTCATAGGTATAGGTTTCCACGCCGCCGTCCGGGTTCTGAATCCCGGTCAGGTTGCCGTCCAGGTCATAGGTATAGGCGGTGGTGTTCCCGTTTCCGTCCGTCATGGAGGATACCCGGTTGTCCTTATCATAGGTATAGCTCCAGGAATAACCTTCCGCGTCCACGAACTTCGTCAGGTTGCCGTTCTCGTCATAGGTGTACTGGATCTGCCCTCCCATGGCGTCCGTCACGGAAGACACTTCCCCTGCCGGGGTATAGGTGTAGGTGGTCGTGCCGTCCATGGGGTCGGTTTCTGTCAGGGGCAGGTTATTCTTATCATAAGTATAGGTATAGGTATACCCTTTCTCATCCGTATATTTCGTCACGTTGCCGTTAGCATCGTACTCATAGGAGACGGAAGTCCCGTCCTCGTTGGTGCGTTTCGTGACGAATCCCCGGCTGTTGTATTCGTACCGTACCCGGTGGGTATCGCTGCCCTCTTCTGCCAGCTCATTGGACTCTGCAGTCATCTGGTTGTTGGCGTCATACGCCGTCGCCGTCACAGCCCCCAGGGCGTTGGTGATGCTTACCACCTGCCCCAGCCCGTCGTAGGCGTAGCTGGTCACGCCGCCCAGGGCGTCGGTCACGGAAGTCAGGCGGTTGTCTTTATCATAGGTATAGGTCGTCGTATTTCCCCTGCGGTCGGTGACGGAGGTCACGTTGCCGTTCTGGTCGTAGGTATAGGTCTCCGTATGTCCCAGGGCGTCAGTCTGGCTGGTCTGGCGGTCCGCGTTGTCATAAGTACTCTGGAAAACTCCCCCTTCTGGAGTTTTTATAGATACAAGGTTGCCCACAGCATCATAACCACACTCAATTCTTCCGCCTTCCGGGCTTACCGCTGCGGTGAGGCGGTTCAGCGCGTCGTAGGAATAGGTAGTGGTGTTCCCCCTGCCGTCGGTGACGGAGGTCACGTTATTATTGCCGTCATAGGTATAGGCCGTTACCGCGCCGTTCTGGTCCGTCATGGACGCCAGCTGTCCCCCGGCGGTGTAGGTATAGGATACTGCCCCGCCTTCCGGGTCGGTCACGGAGGTCAGGCGGTCTTCCGCGTCATAGGTATAGGTAGTGGCATTCCCGCGCTCATCGGTGATGGACAGCACGTTCCCGTTTCCGTCATAGGTATAGCTGCGGCTGGTCCCGTCCGGGTTCGTCTGTTTCGTGATCCGGCCCAGGCCGTCGTATTCATAGGTCGTGGTGTTCCCGTTCCCGTCGGTCATGGACGCCGCGTTCCCGTCCGCGTCATAGGACAGGGACATCTCGTTCCCGTTGGCGTTCACTGCTTTTATAAGCTGCCCTGCTGCGTCGTAGACAAGCTCCGTGGTGTTTCCTTCCGGGGTCACCATCTTCGTCAGCTTGTTTTCCGCGTCATAGGTATACGTGGTGGTCTGGCCGTTCCCGTCCGTCACGGAGGTCAGGTTCCCGTTGGCGTCATAGCCGTAGGAGACGCTGATGCCTTCGGCGTTGGTCTCTTTTACCACCCGGCCCATGGCGTCATACTCATAGGAAATGGTATTGCCCCGCTCATCGGTGACGCTGACTGCCTGGTCCATGGAATCATAGGCCGTGGCTTTGGTGTTCCCAAGGGGGTCGGTGGCTGCGGTCAGGTTGCCTTCCGCGTCGTAGGAATAGGTCGTGGTGTTCCCGTTCCCGTCGGTACGGCTGGTAAGCCGTCCCAGCGTGTCATAAGTGCTGGATATGGTATGCCCGTCCGCGTCGGTCTCGGACGCCAGGTTGCCCCACTGGTCATAGGTGTAGGTGGTGGTGCCTCCCGTACGGTCGGTAACCGTGAGCAGGTCGTTGACCGAGTTATAGGTATAGCTGGTGGTATGGCCCATCCAGTCGGATACGGAGGTCTCATAACCGTTGCCGTTGTAGGCATACTCTTTCACGTTCCCCAGCGGGTCCGTCTCGCTTAAGAGCTTCCCGGCCTCGGAATACTGGTAGGTATAGGTATGCCCCAGGGGCGTGGTCTGGCTGGTGATGTAGCCTTCTTCATTATAGGTAAAGGTGCTGGTATTCCCCAGCGGGTCCGTCATGGACGTGATGTTCCCCTGGCTGTCGCAGGTGTAGGTGGTCGTGTTGCCCAGCATGTCCACGCTGGAGGCCAGGTGGCCCGCGCCGTCATAGGTATAGGTGGTGGTGCCGCCGTTTGCGTCCGTGGTGCTTAAGAGGTTCCCGTCGCCGTCATAGGTGTTGGCCACGGTGGTTCCGTCTTTCTGCACGGTCTGGGTCACCTGTCCCCAGTCCCCGTAGGTGTAGCTTTCCGTGGTCCCGTCCGGATAGGTGATCGTGGAGGGGTAGGTATACTCCCCGTCATAGGTATAGGACGTTGTATGCCCGTTCCGGTCGGTCTCGGAGGTCAGGCGGTTGTTATCATCGTACTCATAGGTTTCGGTTCCCGCGTCATCCGTATAGGAGATGATCCGGAAACGGTCGTCATAGACCACGGTCTGGGTGTCGCCGCCCTCTTCCCGGTAGGTGTTGGTGCGGTTGTCCGGGTCGTATTCCACGGTCATCTTCCCGCGGTCCGGCATCCACTGCTCTGTCACATGCCCGGTATCGTCGTAGGTGTTCCGGAGGATCATGTTGCCGTTCAGGTCCGTGATCTCGGTCAGGCAGTGGTTTTCATCATATGCGTAGGCAAAGGAGTCACCGTCCGGGTTCTGTACAGACGTAAGGTCGCTGCCGCTGTAGGATAAGGACAGGGTTCTTCCCGCACTGTCGGTCACTGCGCTGATGTGGTCCCCGCTGTAGGAGAAGGTGAAGCTGCCCGATGCGTTGCTGACAGACGCCAGGTGGTCCCCGTCATAGGCAAGGGTGATCACGTTCCCTCCGGCCTCGCTGATCTGCACCGCATGGCCGTCGCCGTCGAAATACACCTGGTCCCCGTTGTCATGGTACATCCGGTAGCCGTCTCCCCAGCTTTCCAGGTGCCATGCGTTCCCTTTGTTCGTGGTGTAGGTGCCGTCATACTCCAGGTAGTAATAGATATGTCCGCCATTCGGCAGGTACACGTCCACGTTTCCTTCAAAGGTCTCCGCCCGGTAGGAATAGCTATGGCTCCAACCGTTCCCCAGGCCGGAATCGTCCAGCTCCCTCATGCCGGACAGGTATGTCCTGGTGAAGGTAAGCGGATGCTTGCCGGAGAGGGTCAGGTCCGTGTAGCTCCAGTTCAGGGATCCGGAGAGCAGGTCGATGGGGTCGCCGCTTACGCACATCTTCAGGCTCGGGTAGCCGGAGGCGAATCCCGGGAAAAAGATCATGTCGCGGAATACCACGCCCAGGATGTCTTCTTCCGTCAGTTCCCCTTCCGCGCCGGTTCCGGCGATGGTAAAGGGCAGGGTGATCGCCTGCAGGGACTGTGCCCTCGGGATGATCTGAATCGTATAGTTTCCGGGCTGCAGGTAGGAAGGAGTCGCGCCCAGGGACTGGATCACTTCACCCTTCCATACGATAAAGTTATGCATCAGGTTCGGGTCCTGCTCCGCCAGCGCGTTCACGCCAAACGTGCTGATGCGGAAATCCCGATGGATGTAGAAGTCCTCCGGAAGTTCTTCTTCCGGCACCCACCCTTCATAGGGCGGTTCCCAGGCGTCTTCTTCGGTCTCCCCGGTTTCTCCGGTAACTTCCAGCCCCTCTTCTGTCGGAGCCGTTTCTTCCGGAACTGTCCCATCCGGGGTGGTTTCTTCCGGGGTTTCTTCTGTGGTTTCCCCTGTATTTTCGCCTTCTGCGGCGCTTTCATCGGAGCTGGTTCCTTCCGCCGCGGCGCCGTCCTCCGGCAAAGCCCCTTCTTCCGGAGTTTCTGAAGGCTCCTCTTCTGCCGGATCCTCATCGGCCGGGGCGCTGCTGTCAGGGGTTTCTCCATTTGCAGTGCTGTCACCGCCAGCCGTACCCGGCTCCTCCTCTTCCGGGGTTTCCGGGACTATGGTTTCGTCCTGTTTATTCTCTTCTTCCGGATCACCGGAAGGAGTTCCGTTTGATCCGCCTTCTTCCGTCGGGCTTTCACTGCCCTCTCCTGTTCCTGTTTCCGGATCCTGTCCGGGTTCTTCGCTGTCCGGCGCCGGATCCTGTGCTTCCGCTGCCCGGGCGGTCAGCGTGAATGCGGAGAGGATCTTTCCGAGAAGCCCCGTGGATTTCACGGACGCGGTTTCCGTCCCTTCGCCGGCCGGTTCTGCCGGGGACGCCTCTTCCCCACCTTCACTGCTCTGGGGTTCCGCGCTTCCTGACACCTCGGAGGCTCCGGCCGCTTCTTCCGGCGCGGCCTGGGTTTCCTCCTGCGGCTCCTGGGCCGCAGCGTCTCCGGTCTCTTCCGGGGTTTCCGCCGCCGGTTCTTCAGTCACATCACCGGAGGGTTCTTCCGGCGCGGTCTCTTCACCCGCGGGTTCCGATCCGGTTCCGTCCGGGATTTCTTCCGCCGGTTCCTGGGCCGTCTCCCCATCCGGGGTATCCGGCGTCACGGTTCCGGGTTCTTCCCCTGACGGCTCCTGAGTTGCGCCCTCCTCCTCTGCGGGGTCCTGGGCGCCGGCTTCGTCACCGGCAGAATCCTGGCCCTCCCCTTCTTCTGCAGGGGCGCTGCCTTCCGGTCCGTCTTCCGGCGTTTCATCCGCCGCATCTTCCCCGGATGCTGCAGGGTCTTCCGTTTCCGGTGTTTCGGCGGAAGCGTCAGGGTTTTCCGAGGTCAGGCCGTTTTCCGGATCCGCCGCATCCGGGTTCTCTTCTTCCGGAAGGGTTTCCCCGTCTTCCGGCAGCGTTTCCGGAAGGGCGTTTTCTGCCCTGGCCATATCTTCCGGCGCTTCCAGGCCGTAGAACTCATAGTATTCTGCCAGGGTTGCATACGGGAGCGTATCGCCCGTCAGGCCGACCCCGGTGAAATCATTGGCCCAGGTGTAGGGCATCTCATAAACGAACTGCTTTAATTCCTGCTTGATCTGGGACAGGCTCTTCCCCTGGGGCTGGTAGCCGCCTTCCGGGGTTTCCGTCACGTGCTCGGTATAATATTTGCCGTACAGGTATCCCAGGTCGTTGCCGCTTTCGTCCAGCACTTTCACGTCATAGTGGACGTTATACGGCAGGGCGAACTGCAGGTACACCATCTCCCCGAAGGACATGGGGAAGGATACCTTTTCCGCCCCGGTGGAATTGTTCCGGTAGGACAGCTCTTTGCCGTCCTGCATAATAGATTCCATGCGGGTATAGTCGTAGGCTGCCAGTCCCAGGGATTCCAGGGGGCTTTCTGCCCGTGCTTCCATTACTGGAACTGAAGTCACTGCCAGAACTGCTGATAACAGTCCAGCTAAGAACTTACTCCAGTACTTCTTTTTCATCACTTTTCCTCCTCGTTTTCATATTTATGACTATTTTTTATCCAATTTTACAAAAATATCCACAAAATTCCTATAGGGTTTGTCTACCTTGTCAGTTTCCATGTCTATGTCGTAATGTCAAATTACGATTTTGCCCTTATAATAAAATTTGACTTATTTTGTTCTCTTCTGTCATTTTTAGGTCTCTTATTCGTTATCTATATGTTAGGAGGGAAATAGGTCATGCGATGTCTTGAAAAAATATTAGATCTCATGGAAACCAAGGGGATGATTTCCTCTATTGAAGAGCGCACCGTCCGACGCTATGGACTGGAACTGCTTTTTAACGGCGCTGCCAACACAACTGGGTTATTGATTCAGGGATTCTTACTGGGACGTCCTCTGCATGTAATTATTTTTTACTGTACATACCTCTTTTTTAAAATAGACACCGGCGGTTATCACGCAAGATCGCATCTTGCTTGCATCCTGCAGTTTAACCTGGCATGCTTTCTATTGCTTACATCCTACCAATATGGATATTTTGCATTATATAAACTGGGAATTCTTATACTCCTGCTAATATGTGTATTCCTATTTGCCCCTGTTGTCTCTCATATGAAACAGCTATCTAAGGAACAGCAGAAGCTGCACAGATCCAGAGCATGTATAAAATCCATTATCACAGTTCTATTGCTGATTATGGGCCAAATTGCTAAAATCCGTTTTATGATGATCGATTATCTGTATCTTGGCCTGTTGCTTACAGAAATCACTGTTTTGATGGGCGCTGCTCAAAATTTGTACGAAAAGGCGAGGGTGAGTAGATATGTCTGAGATAATCATCTCCATATGTGAAGATAATCAACAGGACGCTGACCAATTGATCCGCTATCTAAACCAGGCTGGGACAGATCTTAATGTCACGGTACACATAACCCATTATCCTGACGGGGTATCCTTCTTAAATCATTTCAATTCTGCAGTAGGGATTGTATTCCTGGATGTAAATCTCCCGGATATGAGTGGCGGTGATATAGCGGCCGAGATCCGACGCCGAGATCCACAAGTGTATCTCGTCTTTATTTCTCAGTATACAGAGACGATTTCTATCGGGTATGAGTTTGAGGCAAAAAAACTTGTTAAAGCCATTTCATTATCATTCCATATGCGCCGAATTACAGCGATACATAAGAATAGAAAATACAATGCCAAAGCCATATTTTCTTCTGGGACACAAGGATGCCGTGCAAAAAGTTTACTATTCCAAGCTGCACTACATAGAAAAGCAAAACCGCAAACTGGTTTTTCACTACGACGGGCAGACATTTGCCCATACAGGGAATCTGTCCGATTATGAGCAATTGCTTCCACAGCCCATGTTTTACCGAAGCTGCAACAGTCACATAGTCAATCTGCAGTTTGTATCCACGCTCATTCCGGACATAAACCGCTACAGCATAAAGCTGGTCACAGGAGAGATAATTCCTTTAAGCCGTGACCGGAAAAAGGATTTTTTGCACCAACTTCAAAATTTGGGAGATAAGTTATGATCTACACAGTCGTTGATATTGTCGCCACCATACTCGAGTACCTGATGCTCTATATACTGATGAAAAAAGAAGGACAATCTTTTTCCATTAGAGCTCCCATCGCTGGAGTACTATACCTTGTACTGGTAAGGACAATGACCGTATGGGATTTTACACCCGGAAAAAAATTAATGGTTTTACTGCTACTAGATACGGTCATCGGCAGTATATTTGCAGGACATTATCTGGCTAAATCATTCACTTTAGGACTTTTACATTTTACTGCTATTTACCTTGGAGAAATTGCTGTCCAGAGTACCCTGATGGTGTTTTATAATCCGGACTTAAAAATACTTCCTGCCAATCTTCCTCTTTGGATAACAGCAGTCCTTTTATCCAAACTGCTCGCTCTTGCTGCTTGTATTACACTCCGAAAAATATTTGGGAACTTCCAATTTCAGGAAAACACACGTATATATTTTTTTATCCTTCTGCCGCTCGGCACGATTCTGGGCATTATGTCCAAATTGGAAGGACATATTTTAGGGTACGAGATATTTTCCCTGGACAGAAATCTTCCACTGTTTACTGTTGGACTTCTGGTATCTATTATTTGCCTCCTATATCTTTACCAATACTATTTTCAGATGAAAGAGATTCAGACAAAGAGAAACTTAAGTCAAAAGCAAATGCTCGGTATCTTGGATTTTTATGAAAACAGGAAATTACAGGAGGATAATAACCGGAAGATATACCATGACATCCAGGCGCATATGAACGTGTTGACACAAATGGTTCCAACCAAAGCCCGTCGGGAATATGCCCAGGAGGTTATGGATCAACTCTCAAATATGCAGTTCTATTCTCATACAGGTATTGACATCTTGGATGTTATTATAAAAGAGTCCCAGGAGCGCTGCAAAGAATTGGGGATCCGGATTTTGTTTATCGGCAATTTTGAATACTTTGGATTTATGCGGTCCATCGACTTGGTTGCCATTTTTCATAACGCCATTAAAAATGCTCAGGATGAATATGCAAGGCATAATCATCCTGAAAAGCTGATCGAAGTTCAAACTTGGCTGTTTCGTAACTTTTTAAATTTACGGGTAACAAACTACTGTTCTCCCCAACAAGAGGATAAGAAAGAAGCGGATTCTGATATGCATGGTTATGGGTTGAAAAACATCAAAGAAGCTGTCTCCAGATACGACGGGGAAACAATCACAGAAATCAAAAATGACAAATTTTATCTCAGAATTATTATTCCTCTGAATGAGCAAAAACAGCCAATTAAAGGGTCCAACTAACGATTCATACAAATTATATTGCTTCTGAGCGGTATATATTTGCTATGAAAAATAAATTTTCGAGGGAGGTGAAATTATGAAGAAGTGTACGGATGCCCTGCTTTCATTCCTTTCTGCAGCTGCAGATAAGATGGCAATCCAGTCCCTGTCAGAAGTAAGTTCCGCAGGATGGTACCAGCCTGAGATCGATGATAGCATTATTTGCAGCACGATTAAAGCAAATGATAAGAAGAGAGCATAGTTAAAATTGAGAAGCCGTTGCGAAATAGATGAGAAATCACTATGGAACAACGGCTTTAGTCTCTTCCTAATCACATACAAAAGGGGGATTTAACTACAAAAGAGACCTATATTCTCATGCCAAATCACTGAGTCATATCTCTCTTATTCATCATCTCGGTAACGCACCGCATTTATCATCCCAATAACGAAAAACATAACTGAAATAAAAAAATACAGACGATTCTCATTTATTATGCTATTGATAAAAAATAATATGCTCAATAAAAAATTACAAACAATTTCAATTTTTCTTTTCGTAACGCCATCCCCTTTACATATAAGGACAAGAATACTGGAGTCACAACCAAGATTTTTGCATAAATCCCTATCATCTTCTTCGCTAATTATATTCTGCACACGCTTCAAAGTCAAGCAATATAGCACTGGAACTAGCCATGCAGATTCTAATGCAAATTAAGTTCAAAATATCCTATATCTTTCTTCATCTATTTCTTTTTAATCACATCAAATTACATAATTTTCTTATGTCAACTATATGCCTTTTTACTCTATTAAATTAAATAGATGACATTCTATATGATCAATTATTTTCAACTTAAAAAGATAGCAACATGGTGCTATTGCACTTTACACTTCTTTACGCTCAAAATGCATTCCAATAAAAACAGTTCTTCAGAATCCCCTCCTCATCTGGAGTCTCATAAGATTGAAGGGAGACTTTCCCACCATCATAAAGTATCCCGTTTCCCGCTGATGGAAGCTGGGCCTTTATAGGCTGCTCCTCTCCCACTTCATTCTTCCAGATCCCTATTACATATTCTCCTTCCAGTCGGATATTTTCTAACTCATAATATTTTGCATCACTCATCGTTTCCTGTTCTACCATATTTTCCGTCACATTGTTCGGTTCCCAGTCTACAAATAAACCTACCCCAACCGTAATTATACCAATATAAAAAATAGTTATAAAAGAAATAAAAGTGTTTCTTTTTATTATCATATTTAATCCCTCTTATGTTTTCTTAAATACTCTCTCCTCTTATCTTTCCTATCTGCAGCATGAACTTTTCCTATTTTAAGTATCCGCAGATAAGTTCTTTATCTCCCTCCCAAGGTCCGGATACCCATTCTTTTATTATGTATAACCGATAATATGGAGCAAATCTCTGAATCATTTCTTTAGACGGATAAAAAACTTTTTTTACATTCCATATACAGCCAAATTCCTCCTCAAAATCCGGATCCATAAGTTCCACTTCCATGCACTTTCGGTTCTTTGCCCCGAGCAGGAATCGCTTTACTGCCATATGCAATGTTCCATCAAATTCGATTTGTTCCCATGTCCCATCTTCATAACCAAGTCCGATCCTCAAGAAATCTCCCCCTAAATTGTCAATGGAATATTCAGCTTTGTATTTTCCTGTCTTTGTCTCCTGTTTGACAGGAGATAAAGAAATTCTGCACTTTCTTATCTCCTGCCCTCAGATCTCTACTTTATCCGACTTATATCCATCACTTACATCTTTCCGACAGCTGGACGTATATCCAGCTGTCACTCTCCTTTCTTCCTAATAATCCGCTTCGATCTGCTCGTCAATTTCAGAATAGTATTCTCCATCGAACCCTCGTATCATTAACTTCTCATAACATTGGCAACATACAAGTCTCAGGATGATTCCATGACAGTCTTTTGTATATAACATATCTTCTCGATTATACTCTCGTCCGCATACCGGGCATATTTTCCTATTCATAATTGCCCCTCCTTTGACTCCACATACTTTTCCCATAGTTCTTCAAACTCCGGATCCTCCCGATATACGATTACCGGGTGATTTTTCTCTCGGCAGTTTCTGGATCTTAAATGCTTCCATTTTCTCCTGATGGTACCGATCCAAGCATGCAAATGCCGAAAAACCATATGTAACGCAATCAGCGCATAACTCAAAGACAAGACAAGAATAAGTAAAACGATTAGAACAAGTTCTACTCTGACTAAATATCCCTGAATCATTCCATAATAAGACCAGGACGTCCCCTGCACACAACCATTAAATGCATCCATATAATTCAGCATATCTCCTCTCCTCTCTCAATTAACAGGCAGCTCATGATCGTTTCCAAAACAACTGCCACTGTATTTTTCTCTCCTCTCTTTATCCAGTTCACTGCATCCTGCAACAGGTGATGCAATTTTGCATACACACCCACAGGATATCTTCGAAAACCAGAGTACAATTGAAAATTACGAATCCCAATCAGGGATAAGTAATTCTCTTTTTCGTACAAAGACGCCTTGTAGCAAACACGGATCTGAAACAGCATGACACTGATTACCAAAATAGGGGATTCTCCCTGCTCTACCAGAAGGCATTTTGCAAAATCGAGACAGCTATAATCCTGATCTAGCATCATGTTTGAAAGTTTATATGCTTTCAGGCTTGTACTCTCCAGGGCAAACGCCTGGATCGTATTACTTTCAAGATTTCCTGCGTAGCCAATCATATCCACATGAAGAATTACGGCATTTAGGTCATATGTCAGCTCTATGAGATATGGGTGAAATGCTCTCTTTAATTCTTCTTTTGCTGCAGATATTTCAACCTTCGAAAATCCGAACCTGGAAGAGAGTCTTTTTTCAATGCATTTCATCATCATTTCCTCAGAAATTTTATCAAAATCCTTGGTAATACATTTCTTTAAGATCTCTTTCACACTACTTTTTCTCGTGTCTGGAATTTCCGCAGTTACAATGTATACATCGACATCATCTCTGAAATTTGCCTTACTGAATACATCCTGATCCGGGAAGAAATGAAGAACACATATTTTTCTATCTCCTAAAAATGAAACGGTTGAAACAAACTCTAAAATATCATTTGTCCATTCCCAATATTCCTGATAGCAAAATTCCGGATCCTCCAATTTCTCTCTCGCTTTCTTTATTTCCTGTTCCTTTAAATACCCTTCTGCACCTCTGAAAAAGTAAAGCATTTGATCCTCCCTATGTTGTCATAGACATTGTCTGGAGCAAAGACTCAATGCTGTCAAACAGTTCGCAGGTTTCAAATGGACTTTCCAAAAGAAAAAGAACTTTTTTCGCACGAGTCATAGCCACATACATAAGCCTGCGCTCTTCTTCTACCGCGTGAAAGTCTTCACACTGAAGTACAATTACTGCAGGGAACTCCTTTCCTTTTGATCCATGTGCGGTCATCAAATTTACCTTTTCTGGTTCAACACTATATTCAACCGGTGTCTCATCTCCCAGCTGTTCCATGAAATTCATATGATTTCTGAGGTCATCCAGCGTTTCCATCGGTTCATGCTGTTCAACAACAGTCAGAAGTGCCCGATAAGCAGGATCCCCGGTAGAATAACCAAACACGTCTGCAATCATATCCAAATACTTTTCAGGTTTACATGCCTTCATCGCCATCAGTAATTTAAAAACAGTGCTGGCGGCTTGAAACAGCTCCGACCCTGGCCGATCCTGATCGGCAACTGCATATGTCAATACAGATTCCATATTATTAATATCCATCGGTTTAAGACTTTTTGAGCTTGATCCAATCAAGTTATCATAGAATGAAACGGACTTATCCTCTTTCGGCGGCAATGTACATCCCAAGGCTTGAAAAACCCTGTAAAACGCCATATCACTTCTTAAATCCTCAAAAATCTTTAAGAGATCTCCTGTTAGATGGAAAAATGAATCCTTCACAAGATTATCCGATGGACTGACACAGCCAATTCCATTCATTTCAAGGATCTGCTTACATTTTTCTAAAGGAGCGTTTTTTCGGCTCAAAATAGCAATGTCCCCATATGAAAATCTCTTTTCTCTAAGCATCTGCAGAATCATAGGGATTGAATTAATATTTGCCCCCCGCAGCCTGTAAGGGCGCACGCGTCCAGATTTATGAGGCTGCATGGATATTTCAATCCTATTTATATTCTGTGCGATCAGCATATTCGATGCCTCCAGGATCTTGTCCGACGATCGGAAATTATCCTGCATCAGAATCTTTTTTGCCCCACGGAAATTTTCGCCGAACTGAAGCAAGTGCTTTGGACTGCCATTTCGCCACTCATAAATCGACTGATCCGCATCTCCTACTACGACGATATTGGATTCTCCTGCCCTGGCAATTTGATATAATAGATCCACATTATCTTGAGACGAATCCTGGAACTCATCTGCCATAATATACTCCCAGCGGGAAGCATATTGTTTTAGTACTTCCGGATTCTCCAGCAGGATGCGATTTGCCAGTGTAATCTGCTCATCATAGGTAATAAATCCTTCCTCTTCTATTTTGTGCAGTAACTTTGCGTACATAGATTTCACCTGTTCCGCGTCATGGCCGGTTCTATATAACTCTTCTGTCGCTCTTTCCTCGTTGCTTTCCAGATCCAAAAATGCTTTTTTTAGCTGATTTAAAAGGCCAAACCGTCCATTAATATAATTGTATTTATATCCGGTCAATTTGGGTGAGTCGTTAATGCATTTCAGAAGCAGCAATTTCTCATCTATGGGACTAAGTAATTTCCTTTTTCCGCAAATTTCTGGGTGGTCACGGATAATCTGCCAGCCCAACCCGTTATAGGTATAGATATCTGGTAACTCTGCTTCCTCACTCTTTCCAATAATCGGCATCACCCGGTCATGGATCTCCTGGGCAGCTTTATTGGTAAATGTAACAAATAGGATTTTTCCCGGGTCAATCCCCTCTTTTAACAGCCTGCAAAGCCTATAAACCAATGTGGTTGTTTTTCCAGCACCAGGTACTGCATATACTGCACAGGCTCCTCTGTCGAAACCAACCACATTTTGCTGCGATTGTGTAAACTTAAGCGTCACTGCTTTGATCTTTCCTATCTCTTCTTCTTTATCTTTCCTTTTCTCTTTTTTGCACAGGGTTATATACTTACACTTCTCACAGTCATTTTCCGACTGTCTCTTTTTAATATGATAAGTGAGGATTTTCTCTAACCGCTTTTGTATGACAGAGATTTCCATATCATGGAAATCTGCCGGCATAATCTGCCTTTTGGCATCAAAAGGTTGTTGAATCCCATCTTTCTCATGCTTCATATACACGAGCTCTACTTTCATGTTCCTGCCATATATCGGACATAGCCCCAGGTACATCATTAAATTCTCCGCTGCGTATTCTGGTCTGTTCTCCGGTTTTCTGGCTGATCTGCTGTATGGAGAAACGCCATTTCGGAATGTCAATACCTTAATACATCCGTCATCCTCTTCTAAAACGACATGCGCCATTCCTCTTAAGTGTCCTAATGGAAATCGATTCGCTGATAAAGGAACTTCAAAGGTGATGTTCGCTTCCTTTCTATTTATTCCTTCATATGCAGCTGCCAACCTTTTTTGGAAAAACACTTCCTCCATTATTTGACTTTCGAATTGAATATCAGCTAAATACCACTCCCTTTTTAGATGACTTCTTATGAATTTCTCCATTTTCTCCTGGGCATCTTCATCCCCTGCAATTACTCCCTGCAGTTTTAACGCTTCCTCCGCTACTGCCCTCTTCTCCAGAGTATTTCTATCCTCTAGAATCCCGAAACTAGCAATCCTTTCATAATCGGCGCAGGCAGATCGGGCAATGAATTGCCTCAAACTAAAACACTCTTTTCTCATCAATTCTCTCCTTTCTTGGCATAAAAAAGCCACCGCATAATGCGATGGCATAAAAAATGCCTGTAAGCCCATACCACAGCTGTATGGCACACTACCATTTTCGGTGATAAATGGTTAAACTTACAGACAAAATACAATATATTTACAATTTCATATTATCATAGCCCCTACCTTTTTGCAATAAGTTCAGCAGTATCAGGACGGATGTCAAAATACCCCATGGCTATAATGAATGCAGAAAAGGTCCTGGAGCTAAGTTCACCAAGACTTAAATATCAGACTATGCTATTTATTCGTTTTCTCAAAATCTTTCAAAACACGTGAATCTGACTTTAACAAAGGAGCCTTTCTATTCTCCGATCCTGAGCTGAATATTTCTACGCTCCTTTTCAGTAAGTGGAAAATACTCGATTAAAATCATATCCTTCATATCCATTACTTCATAATTTTTGATAAAGATCTGTTTTTCCTTAAAATCCTCCAAAATAGGAACAATAACATCCAAAATCGCTTTTTTCCCTCTCCCTGGAATTCTTACATAATTCCGGAATGACTGTATCCGATACGAATCAGTGGATTTGCCTTTATCATATAATTCTATTCTCTGTTTCTGAAAAAAAGAAATCAAAATATGTGACTTTGGATTTAAATCTCCCACATCTGCATTACAGGTCATTAGCAATGTGACATTAGTAAACTGCTGAATAAATTGATTTTGCGGGAAAATAATCGTATATTGCTTTTCACCAGAGCCATTGTCGAGATATTCACTATCAAATTCGTAAATAAGTCTTATGACACCTTCAATGTATTTTTCCTTGCCAATCGCTTCTGTTTCTACTTTCGCGTAGCTTGTATAAGACAAATCCGCCAACAACTGGGATACCATCTTATTTTTACGATCCATAGAATATCTCTTTTTTGCAATACCTATCACCTCGGCCAGCTCATCTGTTGTGGCCAAGACAACGTTTCTATTTATATCATCTGGATCCTTACCCTCTGTAAACAGAATATTATTAAGGTATTTCTTGAGTAAAAATTTATATATATCGTTGTGCTGCGGACCAAGGGCTTTTGCAAATTTCTCACGAATACAATAATATGTTGCATTTTCATTTGAAAATTTGTTATGTACAGTAATGTCCTCTCCGTTAAGCGTAATAATACCTGTTTTTTCCCCTTTTGTAGACGTTGAAGCCCCAAATAAGGCAAGGCCGACCATCTCATCCGGATATAGGCTGTAATAATTATCAATATTATAATTGCATTCTCTTACCATAGCCCAAAAACAATCTAATATATCAAAACCAAAATATTTCGCTTTCTTGTTGTCCGTCAAATAACCGAAATACGGATACTTATAAAAATAGTTATAATACGGCGGAACGTCATAATACCATTCATCTAACAACGTCTGATCAAGAGAAGTCACTTTCACTTTTTTGGACTCAGCCAATGTCTTTCTCGTTCGATGACATGCAATCGAATAGCTGCGCCACTTTTTCTGTAATGATTCTTTCGTGAAAATATTTCCTTCAAAGTAGGAGTCTATTACATGAAATACCCAATCATCCAAAGAGGCATTAAACAAATACTTATAATCGCGAAAAAAGGTTTTAAGATCTTCAGAAAGATCTTTACTTATTCTATCAGTAATAATTCTTAATGCGTGCTTATCCATATTTTTCCCCATATAAACTAGTGCATAAATATGAAATTTTTACCCTATAGGCCGAACAATTTTCTTTATTATATTACATTTTCAATTTTTGTACAATCTTTAACTTCAGTGTATTATCACCCCAAAAATGAAATTTTAAATTCCGCCTCCCCTGTATTATCACCGTTCAGCCTCCAGTTACAATCTAACCATATGATATGGCATGGAGTATCAAAAGTGTTATACCATTTTAGCCCATTTTATGGATTTTCAGAATTCATATTAAAAATGTTATCTGGATCTGCGACTTTTTGAAGTTTCTTTCAAAAGTGTTATCTTATTTTGCGACTTTTCAGGTTTTCTTCAAAAATGTTATCTGAATCTGCGACTTTTTAGGTGCTCTTCAAAAAGTGTTATCTCTTGTTGCGACTTTCCAGGACTTCACATCATATTTTTCAAAAATGCTATATGGTTTTGCGACTTTTCAGGTTTTCTTCAAAAAATGTTATCTGGATCTGCGACTTTATGGACTTTCCTTCTAAAGTATTATCTCATTCTGCAGATTTTCAGGACTTCACATCACATTTTCATTAAAAGTATTATATGGTTTTGCGACTTTTTAGACTTTCTTCAAAAAATGTTATCTGGATCTGCGACTTTTTAGGTGCTCTTCAAAAAGTATTATCTCTTGCTGCGACTTTTCGGATCCACCCTGAACTTTTCCTAAAAAGTATTATATGGTTTTGCGACTTTTCGGAATTTTCTCAAAAAGTGTTATCTGGCCTAGCGACTTTTTAGGGTATGTTTCAAAAGTGTTATCTCATTCTGCGACTTTTTAGGGTAATGAAAGTGTTAAAGTATTCTGTAGCCTTTAGGGACCTTTATAGTTCCTCTTTAAAAAATATTATCCCATTTTGCGACTTTTCGGAATTTTCTTCAAAAAGTATTATCTCTTTTTGCGACTTTTCGGGTGCCTTCATATTTTCTTTAAAAGTATTATACGATCCTGCGACTTTTCGGGATTCTCTTCAAAAAGTATTATCACATTCCGCGACTTTTCGGATGCCTTCATATTTTCTTTTAAAAGTGTTATACATCTTGCGACTTTTTAGGATTCTTAAAAAGTGTTATCTCTTTTTGCGACTTTTTGGAGGTTTTATAAGTTTTTCCTCAGAATGTGTTATCTGGAACTACGACTTTTCAGGATTACATCAAAAAGTGTTATCTGACTCTGTGTCACTTCGCGGAGCTTTTAAAATGTTATCCTTTTCCTAAATTGGACAAATATATAAAAATGTTATCAGGAATTGCGACTTTTTAGATATTAGAAATGTTATCACATTTGCGACTTTTGAGGGCAAATTTAAAAAGTATTATATCAAATTGCGACTCTTTAGGAAAAATATTAAAAGTGTTATATCAAAATGCGACTTTTTTGTTATGTAGGAAAGTATTATCAATTTCTGCGACTTTTTTACATCTTTAAGAAAAGTATTATCTGGGGTTGCGACTTTTCATCAAAAAAAAGAAAAGTATTATATCAAGATGCGACTTCCTGGGAAATTTAGCCTTTTCCCAGCTTCCTTGACAATCATCTTTATAACTGTTTATAATCGTTTTGTAGGTTAAGGACAGCTTATAGCAACAAAAAAAGAACCTTGCCAGAGGTCCTTTTTTCTAAACAGATAAGCCGCCATGCCTTTTCTTAAATATCGTTGCCAGACGATATTATGCTTTTGGAATCAGTGATCGCTTACCAGGCCGTTACTGAATATCCAGTTTTTTGGGGTGTTCTTTTCGTAGAACATTTTATAAAAGCCATTAAATTGCGACTTTATCTTGCTGTTTAAGAAAAGTATAGCAATCAGATGGCTTATTCGTCAACCCCTTAAATGGTAAAAAAATGACGAATTAAAGCCATTTTTTTATTGCATTTGTGCATAGTTGGGAGGCGTTTATTCAGTACTCTCTTCTATCATTTACAACTGCATAATTTGTTATCCAGCCACCGCGGATTGCAAATTTTTTTAGAACGGTTGTCCGCGTCTATTAATTTTTTGCAAATTTATCGCGATGGCTTTATTAAGTTTACCCTTTTTTTGGAGGAAAACACATGATTAAAACACACAACACCAATGGTTACTTACCTATTCCAGTATCTGTAATCAAGGACCCGGCTCTTTCCCTGGAAGAAAAAGCATTGTACGGAATTATCTCCTATTACGAGCAGCTTCCTGGCTTTTTCATCAACCGCAGTTACATATGCCATCGTCATGGAATTGGCCAATACGCTCTGAAATCTTCTATGATGAAATTACAAGAGCGGCATTATGCATCCTGCTCCAGAAAAGGAGGTAAATGGCTATACTATTCAACCTGTAAAGATGATGCGCATTATACGCCGATCTTCAAGACTATCTTATCTTCTGATTTATCTCTAAAAGAGATCGGCTTATATATGATCATCGCGTATACTATTACAATACCGAACGTGCATCTTAGCCTAAATCTGTACGCCTCTTACTGCCGAGATTGCCGAAGATCTTGCATGAGCGTTTCAAAACGGCTCCAGCTCGCCGGATTATATGAGCAGCATAAAGAATCGACCTGTAATTATACATACAAGCTTAATATTCTCCATCCGGACGGCTCTTTCTCTGAATATGCTTCTACTCTCCCACTTCGATCTGAACGCGATTCGGAAAGTTTTGGCTGCGAGATGCCTCCTAACGATGAGGAAACAAAATCAAAAGCTGCAGATACTTTAATATCTAAAAATGAGCGGAATAACACAGCTACCTATATAAATGATATTAAAGAGCTTCTATTTTATGATCATGAGACGAAAAATATCTATGATAATTATAGAGATGGCTGCTATTCAGAGAGCAGAAAAATCGCATATGACATGTTGGTTTCTGCGATAGATTACGCAAAACAGATAAAGTATGTAAAAATAAATGGTATTAAGCTATATTACGAGAAATTCTATCAGCTATACGTGGCCAAGTTAGGCGATCGGACCATCCGTGAACATGTCATAAAGCGAATATTAGATACTATACACGGCGAATCAAATATTCACAATCTAAATTTATACATTTGTGGTTTGATCGGTAAAACAGTTCCTATTGCAATGCTGTCGGAAAAACGAAACGAATATCACGGATATATCACCATCGAAAATATGTACGGTAAACAAACTGCCAATACTGAATATACCTCTCATCGAAAAAATGGGTTTCATTATGATTACGCAGAGGGATCGTTTATTCGAATTTCTGGTGAAAAGTATGCATGATCTTTTTAATTAATATCCAATTTCCTGGTGTCAAAAAATCGGTGATATAATAATTATTTTTAGCATAAACCTTAAATTAATTAATATTAACATATACTTACAGTAAAGCGTAAATAGCCGAAAAACACGAATTTACTTGGATTTTTGCTTTTAACATGCGTGTATTTTTCCGGTTTTATATGATAAGATAGATGTACTAATGACATATAAGGGATGAGAAAGCGATATGGATAATAAAAATACTACATTGCCCTGCCTGCAATCGGTAGATAGTTCTTGGAACAGAGAAGATAAGTTGCTATTGGTATTTTATTTAAAGCATATTTTTTCTCTTGAAGATCAATATTTTGCTCCTCTTTTTCCTGAAAAGACGAAGGAAGATGCGATTGACCTAATTGGTAAGTTCAATCGCTCCATTTCTGGTGCACCAAAAAGGATTAGCTGTTCACAGCTCCGCTCCGCCATTTTTTCTTTTGGTGGGTGCCTAAATAAGCACCTTTGTTTCCTCTGTCCTTATTCCGGAATTTATAAAAATGAATTTCAGGATAAAGAAAAAATATTACTTTATTACCAACTTGCGTTTTATAATCTAAAGCACCTTTTAGAGAGAAATAAATTAAAATTGGATAATGTGATCCAATCATACTATCCAATTTATCAGGGCGATATCTTGATAGATGCACTCCCCTTGTCTTTTATTGGCAGGTTTTTTCTCTTTGATGGGCAACCGATCATTTCGTACCCGGATGATCCGGAAGAATTTGTGAAAATACACGTAGAGGGAATCAGAAATGCTGTATCTCATAGGGTAACTATGCAATCCAAAAAAAATCCCTACTATTTGGCTCAAGATCCTGGTGCATATGAAAATGCAGTTTTTGACTGCAGCAAAAATCTGTATACGGCAATCACCACTTTAAATTCGTCTTCTGTTTCATACATTAACCCAATTAAGCCACTTGATAAGGTTACCGTGATCGACGGACGTATGGTGGAACGGATTTTCAGTGCGTTAGCTGTTTCCAGAATAAAATATGTGCCTTTAGATGTAAGGAAATATCCGGCTCCAAAGTTAAAAAAGCTGGAAATGAGTCAGATGCAAATGAATTCTGAAGATGTGAAAGTAGATTATGATGTGATTAGAAATACCAAAAGCAATCATCAGAATGCAGCATCAATTATTAATCAGGACTTGCCTGTTGGAGCCGGCGCCCTTAATGGTAAATCTATAGACAATGAAATTGATTTTATGATGTTTGATTCATTGTCCAATTCCCTCGAACAGAAGGATGATGAGGAAGTCTATAAAAGATGTGAGATTAAAGATTCTGATCATGATCTTATGGTTGATCCGCTGCGGCAAGGAGATATAATCCTCGATAATGAGGCTTGGTATGTCCATCCAGCGTCAAAAGAAGATTTCAATTTAATTATGCGTTCGATTTACCAGTCAGCGTCTTATTTGTGTATGGAATGCGCAGTGCTAGATGGGCGCGAAGGCGTATTATTGATGGGGAGCAATAATGATTTTATCTTTTATCCCCTGAGAGATTATGGTCCCAGGGAAATTAAGAAAATAATATCAAAGAAAGCTGATATTTATTCCAGCCATACTTTTGAGGTATCTGCACTATTACATAGGAATAAAATATATGACTTTAATATACATGATATAGCCATTGCCTTAAATTATTTCAATACACCTTATGATATACTCTCGAAAGATCTAAATTTCAGGATGATGCAATATGAGTCTATCTATAAGGTGGTCTTAGAAAATGTCTCGGATAAGGATAAAAAACACATATTTCTATTGGAAAGGTATCATGAGATTATTGCATCTAATGGATTGAAAGCTCCATTTCAGGACTTAAATTACATCTATAAGAAAGACTCTGAAGGTGAGTTTACGTCTACTTATTCAGAGAAGAACCTACCGGAAGTAAGAGGCACCTTTTACTGGCTGCATATAGATCTCCTCTCTCACTTTAAGGCTATTACAAATGATGATTGGACATCTATGTATATTGAAATATGCGTCAGATTAAACAAATATTTGCCATTCGAAAAAGGAATCGCCTTTGTTCTTCAGCTGGATGCAAATGGAATTATGATATATGTGAGTGGAGCATCTTTCATGCAGGTTGAGGCTGGAGAGTATTTAAAGGCTTGCGCCAGGCGTGTTATGAGAGATACTTTTGGATTGAGAGTAAAATATGACAGCCATATCAGATATCAGAGCTTCAGTCCAGAAGAAGAGGTTCGATTTTAATGAAAAGTTTAACAGAAATCGAGGAAATTGTAAACGAAGCAACTAATATCATATATTCTTCAAATATGTTTGCCGATCGTGGAAACAAGAGATATCGCATTTTGCTGTTTGCTTATTTTTATGGATTTGTTACAGAGAGAGATCTGTACTATTTATTTTTAGATAATGAACTGCCCTTCTGTATTCCTGAAATGGAAATGGAAAGGCATGCGAACGGAAGCATATTGCGATATCTTGCTTCTTCTAAAGGAAAATCTGAAAAAAACCTACTTAAAAGAGATAAGCAGGTATTCTATTTAACTTCTGCAGGTGTGGAGGAGATCTGGGAGCTAATTAAGAAACTGCTTCAAGTGGATGATTTGCTTAAGGATGACTTTCTTTCGTATCGAAGAAGACGTTTAGATTCTTATGAACATGGACGTATTGCAGCTGATTCTACATTTCTACTTAAACATGAATTGGGCATTTGTGAGAGTTATCAATTGGTTGAGCCCATTATAGTGAATGGAGAAAGAGAGCTGCAACAAGCGAACATCCAGGCATGCCGTCCGGATGCGATGTTATTTATGGGAAATAGAGAAATATATATTGAGGCAGATACTGGCAAAGAAGGGTATCCAGTCATTGCCGATAAGCTGGAGCGATATGCAAATCATGTTCTTTCTCGAGATGAAACATTATCTGACATAGATATATTCTTTGTAATACATTTCTCATGGATGGATAACATTTATAAAGTATCTAGTAAAAGATATGAAGAGGTAAAAAAAATAGTTGATGGATATACATTTGTAAAAGATTTATATCCGGAATTTGAAATTGGTTTTCAAGATTATTTGACAAGGTACTTGAAAAAGCAGAAGTATGATTTTGCAAATGACCGCCTGCAGCATATATATACCCAGAAAGATTTGGAAGTTCTGGCGGCTGAAGAAGACGCCAATTATATATTAAATGAACGGTTTCGATTGAGAAAACGGAAAATAGAAAAAGTAGTGGAAGAAAATGCGGCTGTTAGAAGATCACTGGAAATGGGATCGCGATTCGTCATTACGCCATTGCTTCTTCTCAGTCAAACATGCAAACATCTATTGTTAGGCAGAGATGGTGAGAGAGTACTCATAGATTTTGTATTTGAAAGATTTCACCCGCGTAAATTGGTTAATGTAAAAAGAGGCCGGTCCTTTATAGATCCTGTATCGGGAGAAGAGTTTTATTTTAGAAATTGTGTACAAGTAGTGAATGAAGAAGATAAAATTATCTGGTATTCATTTGAAAATATTACCATGGATTATGGAGGCGTTTGCAGGATAAAAAAACTTCTTATAAATGGGAAAAATAATGCGATTAATGATCTTAATTTAATACCATATTATTCACATGTTTTTGATTATTGGGAAATAGAAAAGTATATTAATGTGTATAATCATTCGCATGGATCAGCAAGATTATATTGTGTTGATGCAAAAGAATTGTTTAAAAGATCATAGCGGGGCGTGACGCCCCGAGTTATGGATGCGGAATAATTGGGGCGTGATGCCCCATGACAGAATTACAGATTTTGGATCGGGGCGTGACGCCCCGCAAGAATTCGTAAGACCGAAAATAACTTATCAATTTAAAATCGGGGCGTGACGCCCCAATCAAAACATGAAGCTGTTAGTATAGATATTTGTTGGATTTGAAAAAGAAATGATACATAAAGTATATTTTTAAGCTTTGTAAGCGAAGAACGAATATGATGATTTTAGAATCGGGGCGTGACGCCCCGTTCTTCAAAAATGATGTTTAGGACATGCTGGGGCGTGACGCCCCAGTGACAAATTTGAAATATGTACTAAGACCAAGAGGCAGCAAATGGTGAAGTGAATTTGGGGCGTGACGCCCCAAATGAGCTCATCTTGAATTGGCGGGGCGTGACGCCCCGAAGCTATTGATGCTGATGTGGGCGTGACGCCCTTGTGACTATTATGAAAAAAACATTATAAAATTAAGATAAATTAAAGCATAAAATCTGTGAAAAATTTACCTAATTTTTGAAACTTATAACTTAACTGTTGACCATAAATATTGAGTGTGATATCCTAGTATGGACGACGGAAATAGTAATACAAAGGAGGTACAATAATATGTCAGATGCAGGTGCTTTAGTAATCACATATCAAGGCTATAAAGGTGGTATTGGAAAGACTACTTTAACCATAAATACTGCAGTTGCTTTTGCAATAGCGGGTTATAAAGTACTGGTATGTGACCAGGATCCGCAGGGTTCTTCTACCGAAGTTTTTAAAGTATACGAAGATCATGATGGGAATTTGGATCGGTTAAGGAAGGAAGACATTGTTGGACTCGGATTATATAATTTGTATTTGACGGATACAGATATAAAGAAATACATTAAAAAAACGAAATACGAAAATATTGATATCATTCCTAACGCACGTAATGTGCTCGACGATACGCCGTTCGATACGGTGTTTGACACACATGCGGCCTCGGCCGAAGAAAAGTATTTGGCATTTTACAGGAACCTTTGCCAAGCCAGGAAGGATTATGATTATATTATTATCGATGGACAACCTAGCTGGGGAAGAATGACAGACATACTTTTACTGGCAAGCGATTATGTTATTTGCCCTATTTTGCCTGATATATACAGTTTCAGCCCAGTATCAGATATCATGGCGAAAATTGCAATGTTAAATATGAAATATAATAGAAACGTTGTTTTTGCGGGTTATGTATTTAATCAGGTCACAGGAAAAGGCGAAAAAGAAATTCTTAACGCGTATAGGAATAGCTTCCCGGAATTGGAATTCGATACATATATCCGGTATTCTGCTTCTGTAAAATCTTCATCTGCGCGAGGTTTAAGTTTTTTTGAATACGAAAAATTTAAACCAACCTCTAATGCCGGAAAAGATATTATTAATTTCTTGATTAACGGATTAGCTGGTATTGATGAAGAGCATGAAAAAGAATTGAACAAAAACCTCTCTGAAGGTAACTTTGGACGGCGAAAAGGTTTTGAGGAAGAGTAATTCCAGAATATAGAAGGGTAAAGGAGAGTAATATGGCAAGAAAATTATCGGATTTATCAGTTGAAAAAATGGCAGGCGAAAGATTAAATGATCAAAATTCTATGTTTTCCAAATTCGGGTTGGGAAATCCAGATGAAGATTTTAAAAATATACCAATAGAGAAGATTTATCCTAATAAACTGAACCAACCATACATGGAAAATATAACAGAAAAGCAAATTAAACTTTTATGCAATAACATTATGAAGAATGGTATGCATCATAATTTGGTTGTGATCAATGATATGATGGGTAAATATCGGTTGATTTCCGGCGAAAAAAGATGGCGTGCACTAATGATGATGACTCCAGAGCAGCGCAGCAAAGAATTCCCGAATGGAGCTCGTTGCAAGATTATTGAAGATGTAGCTAACTTATCTGAACGTGATGAATTGCGTCTTTTGCTGGAATGTAATGTACTGACGTATTCAAATGAAAAGCCTGATCCAAGACAGGTTAGGGACTTAATAAAAATTTATGATGAGGAAGGCTACGACGAAGACGAAATCATAAAGTACCTCTCGGAGCAGATAAACTATTCTACATCGACATTAAGAAGAAGTTATGGAGAGGCGCTGGCAATCCCTGAACTGAAAGAATTGGCAGAAAGCAATAGGCTAACGACTGCTGCTATGCGAAGACTGTGTCAGGGAAAGAAGGATGAAGAGCTGCAAAAAAGATGCTATGAAAAGATCATAACGGAATATGCTGATTTGCCTACGATCGATGAGGAAACAGCGAATCTTATCAAGCGTACATGCAAAGATGAAATGAATGGCCAAAATCACGAAAGCAAAGCATGCGCTGAAATAAGGAAGATAAATACAAAGTATTTTGCAAAGGGAGTAGCAAACTTCCAAAAAATCAAAAGAAAAGGAATGACGGACATCGAAATAGAACTCTGCGTGAAAGAGATGGAGGACCATCAAAGGAAAATTGGGGAGATGATCAGCATCCTCCGGAAAAGTAAAAATAAATAGAAGGGTATATTTTGACTGGGGCTTAAAAAACACTTTCTGAAAGTGAAAAGTCCCAGTTGTTTTTTTGCTTTAACCGCGGGCATTTGATGAAATTGCATATTGAAATAATACTTTTAATATCATACAATTTCTTTTGATATTTTGGAAAACGGAGAAAGTTTATTATGTCACTATTTTCGTATCGCCCTAATGCCACCCTCTATGTTTGCAATGATTGTCTGACCTGCCATATTAAAAGATATGGACGATTATTAGAAAAAGACATGATTACAGAAGATCATGTCCGTATGATGAAAAGTCTTAATCGCTATAGATTTTTGACCCTTGATCTTATGTCACATGTATTAGGAATTTTCACAGATCCCTTGCGTGGAGAATTAAAGAAACTCGAAACCTACGGTTTGGTGCTTCGTCAATATTTTAAATATAAGTGCGAGAATGAAGAATATCGATCGCCAGTATTTTATAGCCTTAGCCCTAATTTGCCATTTGAGTTCGATGCATGCGAAAAAAAGATAGGATGTGAACCCTGGAACAAGGATTTGGGCATGGCTGAAGTAATGTCTTTGCTTAATTTTAATATGTTTCATATTATTCTAAAGGCATATTTTCCACACAATGCGCTCCAGGCGCAAACAAATTACAAAATCGGCGGGATCAGGGTTAATGGACGCTATAAGCTAAAAAGTAAAAAGTTCTTTGGCGGGTATTCCCATTGTATTGTTTTTTCAGTAATGGACTATGCAGAAGACAATCAGAGGATATCAAAGCGCATTAAATATGTCCTGGATTACTTTGAAAACAGAGCAGAAAAGAAGCCTTGGTTCCTTCTGCTTTGTGAATCAAGCCTGCAGGCTTCTTATTTAACGGAGAAGATTTCGGCTGAAATAGGTAATAGAACAGAGGTTTATTATATATTATCCAGCGATCTGGACTATGACGAGAATCCCTTTCATGTAATTCAGTCGATCAGAAAAGAAAATGGTTCAATTATTTCTCATAGTCTAATATTAGAAGATTGGTATCAATAGAAGATTGTGAAGAATCTTGACAAGGAACCAAAACCAGGATAATATGAAAATGTTAATATTGTTTGTATATAGTTTTTGATAGATAAGACATCTATCGCGTGTCACGTGCCAGTAGGGCAACGTGGCTTTTTTTTACCCATTTCCTGGGGCGGACAGAATGTGTTTGAAAGGAGAGGTTTCCATGGTAGTGAGAAAGAGACCTGTAACAAAAAATTCACCTTGTCCAATATGCGGTAAACCTGATTACTGCTGGTGGAAAGAGCGTGAAGATCATCCTGGCTTTTATAATCTATATTGCAATCGGACTTCGGAGGCGAAGGGGACGATTGTAAGCGGAGTGGATGGAAATGACTATGTTGCCATTTTTGAAAAAGATCCAGGGACAATTTATCAAAATATTAGAGAGAGAGAGGAGATGTTTGGGAAAAGTATTGAGGGAGAGGCTGTAAAAAGTGCGACGCCTCGGAACTGTGTTGTGATAGATGCAGTAGAGCCACTTGAGCACGAGCGGCTTGATCAGGCGTACAGGACCTTATTGTCAATCTTGCCATTGTATGATTACCATGTGAAGTATTTGATTTCAGAAGGCTGGAACTTAGATTTGTTAGAGAAACATCACATTTGTTCTATGCCAGTCAGGGATTACAAAATGGCTTTGCCGGAATATCAGAAGTGCTTTCTCACCAGGGAGGCAATGGCGGATAAAACCATGAAAATACTTGGTTGGAAGGACTTAAAAGGTGTTCCAGGGGCGTATTTAAATCGAAAAGGGGCCTGGACATGGAACTCCATGGCAGGAATAGTTTTTCCAGTTTATGATGAAGATGGTTTTATTTATAGGCTCCGCCTTCGATTAGATTATATGGATCTTCCGGTAAAAATGTTAAAAGACCAGAAAGGATTTTACTATATGGATTCTGGTCAGCGTGTAGATGTTGCCATGGGCGGGCCGGCAAAAACTGGTACTAATGGAGAACGGATTAAAATCCAATTTGAATCTCACAAAGGAAAATACCGTCCAATTACATCATTTTTAGTAGATAATGATGCATATAAATCCGGATTTATTGAAAATAGGTATCATAAAGGATGTGAGGCAGGGAACGTGTTAGGATTTGCCATGAGCCCAAATGATAACTATTCGGTTTTTTGGGTGACGGAAGGTGAAAAGAAAGGATTATATACCAATTATGTGCTAAAACAGCCGGTCTTATGGCTTCCAGGTGTGAATAGCATCAAATTAGTGGAAAAACCACATCATGGTGTTACACCTTTAGAAGTAATGAGGCAGCATGGAGCAAGGATGGCAATAATTGCTTTTGACGCAGATAAGGCAACTAATGATATGGTCATGAAATGTCATCAGAAGCTGGCTGAAAGGTTGAAGCAGAATGGATTTACTACATACTCTGCGGAATGGAACATGACTGATGGAAAGGGAATTGACGATCTGCTATCGGCAGGGAAACTTCCAAAGTTCAAAAAGTTATAGAAAGGTGGTCCCAAACGACTACCTTTTTTATAGGATGCGTCAATATTACTAGGAATTATTCCTGAATTTGGAGAACTTGTTAGAGCCCGCTTGAAATAGCCAACCTAAGACCGACAGAATTAACCATTCTA
>ERZ1643251.1073-NODE-1073-length-33146-cov-9.386208_pt1 | contig 33146 bp, 33 predicted proteins | sample MGYA00579261_ERZ1643251 | MGnify/ENA primary metagenome ERZ1643251 (study PRJEB29033, sample SAMEA4952267) | chicken gut metagenome | biome: Broiler Chicken; feature: Gastrointestinal Tract; material: Caecum | place: Ireland | collected 2018 | study: Broiler... | reverse complement strand
ATAACAAGAATAAATGTGAAAACAACACATCAAACATAGAGTTATCTCTATGTTTTTTTCAAAAACTGATTAAAAAATTTTACAACTTCCTTTGAAATTGTTATCATAATAAATGGAGGAATGCTTATGAAAATTTTACTAGTATGTTCAGCAGGAATGTCAACAAGTTTGTTAGTTGAAAGAATGTTAGCTGCTGCTAAAGAAAGACAATTAGATGTTGATATTGAAGCCAGACCAATTGCAGATACAGTTCAATATGGTCAAGATGCTGATGCAATCATGTTAGGACCTCAAGTTCGTTTTCAGGAAGAACATATTCGCTCATTATTTGATGAAAATAAACCTATTGCCGTTATTGATATGAAAGATTATGGGATGATGAATGGGAAAAAGGTTCTTGATGAAGCGATTCAACTTATAGAATCAAAGAAATAAATCATATTGATGAGAGTCGATATGATTTTTTTATGGAAAACATTTGATTATACGACAAAAAATGATAAAATAACAACGATTGCAAAGGAAGTGAAAAAGTGGTTAGAAAAAAGAAAAGAATTAGAAAAGATAGAGTGATTATTGTTTGTGTATTAGCATTAGTTATATGTTTTGGTATTTATAAAGGAACATCTTGGATGATTCATACAATTTCTTCTTTATTAGAACCTGAAGTTCAACAAGAAGTTGTCCAAGAAAAAGAGGAAGAAAAGGTTAAAGAGTATATAGCAACAGTTGTATTAGATCCTGGACATGGAGATTGGGATCCAGGCGCTAATGTCAATGATGTTTTAGAAAAAGATATAACATTAACAACTGCAAAAGCGATTGGTCAAGCCTTAGAAGAAGCCAATATTAAGGCTATCTATACAAGAGAAAGTGATGTCTCTTTATCTAATAATAAAATAGAAGATTTAAAGAAAAGGGCAGCGACAAGTGCTGAAAATAATGCACACTATTTTGTATCTGTTCATGTGAATTCATTTGATGAATCTGATGAAGTTTCTGGATTTGAAATTTATAAAAAAAATAATGAAAGTGATTCATTAGCTCAAAATATTGGAAAACATATGGAAACATTAAATTATTCAAAAAACAGAGGTATTATAGATGCAGGGAAATCTCTACAAGTTTTAAGAGATAATACAGTACCGTCTGTTTTGATTGAAATGGGATATCTTAATAATAAAAATGACTATAGTTATTTGAGTGATGATGAAAAATTACAAAAATTGGGAGAAGCTATAGCAAATGGAATTATTGATGAAGTTCAAACTCATCTTTTAAAAGATTCAGCACAAAATAATACAAATAAGTAGAAATATCCACAAGAAATTCAAAACAATTTGATATCATGAAAAACGTGGAAAGGTGTTATATATGAGTCTAAAATTAAAAAAGGATATAAAGAAAAAAGCTATATTATTGGTTGGAATATTATGTATTGTTACAGTTGTGTTTTTTATCTTTAAAATGTTCAATAAACCTTTGATTGCATTTAAGAAAAATCCGGTTGAAGTAGAAATAAATGAAAATATTGATCCAACTTCTTATATAGAAGAGATACATGGAAAATATAAAAGCAGCGATGTAAAAATTGATGCAAGTCAAGTGGATACAAAAAAATTAGGTGAATATACTATCCAGTATGCATTAAATGATAAAAAATATGATTTAACTGTTAAAGTTGTAGATACACATGCACCTACTTTTAAAGTTAAAAATTTAGATATAGATGTTGGTATGAAAGTAGATGTTAAAGATGTTGTTTCAGACATTAAAGATGCAACAAAAACAAAAGCATATTTTAAAAAAGATTATAACTTTACAAAAGAAGGTAAACAAAATGTCACTGTTGTTGTGGAAGATGAAGGTGGCAATAAAACAGAGAAAGAGATAGAAGTCAATATTGTCAAGGATACTGAAAAACCAGAATTAACAGGATTACATGATTTAACTGTAAAAGTTAATGGAGATGTTGATTATCTTTCAGGTTTAACTGCTAAAGATAATCGAGATCCTAGTCCAAAAATTACTGTAGATTCAAGTGATGTTGATTTGAAGAAAACAGGAACATATACAGTTAAATATACAGTTAAAGATAGAAGTGGTAATGCTGATACTTTTACTAGAAATGTTAAAGTGTTGAAAAAAGTTGTGACAAAGGCTGTTCCATCAAGTGAAGAGAAAATTGTATATTTAACATTTGATGATGGACCATCTGAAAATACAAAGAAAATTATTGATATATTGGATCAATATGATGTGAAAGCAACATTCTTTGTAACTGGTAACAATAAAAAATGTAATAAGTATATTAAAGAAGCTTATGAAAAAGGACATACGATAGGATTACATACCTATAGTCATGATTATAAGGAAGTTTATTCATCAATGGATGCTTATTTTGATGATTTAAATAAAATTGGACAAATGGTTAAAGAACAAATAGGATTTGTTCCTAAATATATTCGTTTTCCGGGAGGAAGTTCAAATACAAAATCTGCAAGTTATTGTAAAGGATTAATGACAACATTAGTGACAGAAGTCCAAAATAGAGGTTATCAGTATTATGATTGGAATGCAGATTCAACAGATGCTGGTGGAAATAACAGACCTGTTTCTGTCATTGTGAAAAATGCAACCCAAAGTAAAGCGAAAAATATTAATTTATTAATGCATGATACAGCTGCAAAATCAACAACAGTGGAAGCTTTACCAAAGATTATTGAACATTATCAAAAATTAGGATATATTTTTAAAGGTATTGATGATACATCATTTACTCCACATCATGGGGTTAATAATTAAAGTCAGACATGATATTGTTTGACTTTTTTTCAATAAGATATTCTGTATTTTCTTGTTGGAATATGTTATTCTATGAAAAAGTAGGTGAAGATATGAAGAATTTTATGAATGAATTTAAGAAGTTTGCTTTACGTGGAAATATGCTGGATATGGCGATTGGGGTTATTATAGGGGGAGCTTTTACTGGTATTGTGACCTCTTTAACTGATAATTTTATTAACCCTATTTTAAATTTTGTCACTGGTGGAAAAATATATACTTTACAGGATATTGCAGGTTTTGCATCAGCATTTCTTTCATCATTAGTAAATTTCTTTATTATGGCTTTTGTTTTATTTTGTATTATGAAGGCTGTGAATAAATTGATGAGTATTGGTAAAAAAGAGGATGAAGTTATTCCTGATAAGAAAATTTGTCCGTTTTGTAAATCAGAAATTCATATTGAGGCATCACGTTGTCCTCATTGTACATCACAATTAGAAGACTAAAAAAAGCTGTCGGAATAAGCATTTCACTTATCCCTGACAGCTTTTATTCTCCACCAAAGATTTCAAGAATATCAATTAAAGTAGAACTTTTCTTCTTTTTGTGTGATTTTTCATAATCTTTAGATGAATGCTGTTTTTTTTCTCCTGAAGCTCGTTCAATAATTTTATCAAGTTCACCACGATCCAACCAAATTCCACGACATTCAGGACAATAATCAATTTCAATACCATGTTTTTCTGACATAAGCAATGTCACATCTTTGCATACAGGACACTTCATCATATTTCCTCCTTTATGTTGTATTTATATATATGATATATATTATATTTTAAATCAATATTAACAATATGTGAAATCATTTGAGAAACATTCTGATCAGTTTATCTTTCATTGAATTATAAGGATAATAACGCATTGGTAAATCTATCCAAGTTGCTTTTTTGACAATACTTCTGGTATGAGAGAAAGTTTCAAAACTCTTTTTACCATGATATGATCCCATACCACTATTTCCAACACCACCAAAACCTAATTCACTTGTCGCAAGATGAATAATTGTATCATTAATACATCCACCACCAAAGCTACAATGTTTTAATAATTTCTTTTGAATCGCTTTATCTTGAGAGAAGATATAGAAAGCCAGTGGCTTTTCTCTTTGATTAATAAAGGCTATAGCTTCATCAATGTTTTGATAAGTTAAGATAGGAAGAATAGGACCAAAGATTTCTTCTTGCATTAATGGATTGTTTCCATCAACATGATCAACAACCGTTGGTTCAATCTGTAAAGTTTCTAGATTTCTATGACCACCAATGACAATATCCTGATTTTCTAATAAATGTGATAATCTATCAAAGTGTTTTTGATTAATAATTTTAACAAGTTGAGGATTTTGTAAAGGTTGATCACCAAAGAATTCATGAATAGCATCTTTCATATATTGAATGAACTGATCTTTATATTTGTCTTTGATTAATAAATAATCAGGAGCCACACATGTCTGACCTGCATTTAAAAACTTACCAAAAGCAATACGTTTTGCTGCAAGTTTCAAGCTCTTAGCATCATCAACGATACAAGGACTTTTTCCACCTAATTCTAAAGTTACAGGTGTTAAATAACGACTCGCTTTTTCCATAACCAGTTTGCCAACATTCACACTACCTGTAAAAAAAATATAATCAAAACGTTGTTCCAAAAGTTCTGTATTCTCAGCTCTTCCACCTTCAACAACTGCCACATATCTTTCATCACAGCTTTCACTCACCATTTGTTTAATCACATGTGAAACATTTGGAGCATAAGCACTCGGCTTGATAATTACAGTATTTCCAGCTGCAATAGCGCCAACTGCTGGTTCAATTGATAACATGAAAGGATAATTCCAAGGACTCATAATCAATGTCACACCATAAGGCTCATAAGATTCAAAGCTTGTTCCATAGAATTGAGAGATTGGTGTCCAGACATATTTATTGCGACTCCATTTTTTAATATGTTTTAACTGATAGTTTAATTCACTTAAAACCAAACCAATTTCACACATATAAGATTCGACAGCATCTTTATTCAAATCTTTTTTCAAGGCTTCAATAATACGATTTTGATGTTCTAAAATCCAAGTTCTCAAAGCTTTTAAAGTCTGTATTCTATGATTAATATCTTTAGTATATTGTGTCTGATAAAATTCACGTTGAGTTTTCACTAATTCTTTAATATCCATAATGACCCTCCAATATATTGATAATATCTTGTTTATTTGCATATTTGTTATTGACTATTAAAGCTCCATCATTTAAAGCCTTCTCAGCCACTTCATTGATATTTTCAGGCAAACTTTCAACACTTTCCAGTGATACAGGAAGATTTGTCTTTTCATGTAAAGTTTGTAATAAACGCGCAATATAATCAATCGCCTTTTGTCCTAACTGCTCCTTTGGTGTTTGACTATAAAGTTCTTTTTGTTCAAGATATAATAATAAATCCCCATATAAGTCTTTATTGACTTCAAGATTATAACGCATACAAGGGACAAGCAGCATACTCATGGCATCTCCATGAGCTACATGGCAGACAGCTCCTAAGGCATGTCCAATGGCATGAACGATACCAACCATTGAATTCGAAAAGGCACATCCAGCTTCATAAGAAGCTAAAGCAAGATTTAATCGGATGTTTTCATCTTTTGGATTGTCTATGACTTTTAAAATATTTTGTGAAATGGTTTGTATCGCTAAGATAGCATAAGCATCACTGATTGGATTTTTCTGTGAACATGTATAAGCTTCAATAGCATGTGTTAAAGCATCAATACCTGTGGAAGCTGTTGTCTTGAGAGGTAGGTTTTGAGTTAAGACAGGATCAAGGAAAGCAACATGACTTTGAATATGCTGTGAGATGATTTCCAGTTTGACTTGCTTTTCAGGATGACTGACTACGGCGACACATGTCGCTTCACTACCAGTCCCACTTGTTGTTGGAATAGCAAAGAATGGCACATCTTGACCAAGTTTTAAATCTTCAAAACCTAAAATATCTTCAATGGATTTACATTCCTGTGATAACATCAAATAAACACCTTTAGCAGTATCTAAAACACTTCCACCACCTAAAGCAATCAATCCATCACAATTTTCTTTAATATAATAATCTTGAATATCTTCAATTGTATGAATAGAAGAATCAACAGGAATATCTGTATATAGACTATAATCTAATGATAAATGTTTGGTAAGAATATCAACATATTTGAGTTGATATAAAACATGGTCTGTTAAAATCAGAGGATGTTTCATATGATATTGTTGACATTCGTATTCAAGTTGGCTTAAAGCATTTTGCCCAGCACATACCTTTGTTTTATTGACAAATTCAAAATACATAATGATCCCTCCTAAGCAAATAAAGCTTTTATATAAATCAATAAAGTCGGTTTATATTTCTTTTCCTGATGATTTAAAATACGTTTTGTCATAAAACGAGGGAAAAGATAAGTTTCCACCAAATCAACACATCTGACAAATCTCATACTTTCAAAAACATCTCCTCTTAAAGAAAAACGATGTTCTAAATAAGCAGTCTTGACACTCATCATACCTGTAAAAACAAGCAAAGCTGTCTGAATGCTTTTAAAGGTAATACAAATATCAGGTTTTACATTTTTGACTTTCTGTAATCCTTTTTGATATGTGTATTTGATTGTGATAGAAGGTCCATGCATGACTTGTAATGTTAAAAATTTATCTTGTTTCCATCCATCTAATTCTTCTTTCATACGTGGATCATCATGATAAAGAACTTTCATACCACGATATAAAAACTGCATCACAACCCAAATAATCAGCTTTTTCATATGCACTCACTCCTTATCAATATTATAACATTTAAAAAAGTGATAGTAAAAAGATAAAACTTGACCATTATTTTTTATACATTATCCTTTTCCCTTCATCGTGTTTATGGTTTCAATAATGATAAGAACAATATAAATAATCAAAGTTATGATATATATCATAGAATAAGAAGAAATAAAAGAGATGACACTATCTCTTTGCGTATTAATAATCAATAGATAAATCAATAACAAAGCAGTGAAAAGAGAATTGGCTTTTTTAAGATAACTTTGATTACGATACTTTATGTTTAAAATCTTGACTATGATACAAGAAACAACAATGAACTCTAAAATAATACCTAAAATCATTTTTTTACCTTCCTTTCATGTGTTCAATATTTGTATTTATAAGATTGTTCAAATAATCAAAATATTATAATTGTTATAAGTTATTTTATAGACTCTTCAATTCATCTAAAGTTAATCCTCTTACTAAAATAAAATTGCTATCTTCAGCAAGGATATAAGGCTGTAATTTTTTAAGACATGTTCCATAATCCATTTGACCTATCATCGAATCATTTGTCGCGTCGATAAGAGCGATTCTCCATTGTGATATACGCTGACCTTCAACCTCAAAATGTATTTGAGGCTGTTTTAAGAACATTGTTTTCACACCTTCAGTTAAACTCATCGCACCAAATACACTTCCATCAGATTGCTTATAAAAATGAGGTTTAGCTTTATAAGCATCATCCCAATTGACAGTTTTTTTCTTTTTGTTAAATAAACCCATAAAATCAGTCCTTTCTATTCTTATTAATTTCATTATATCATTAGAACTGCAATGAAATCATTGATTTCGTTTATTTAAATAGAAAAGATAGATTTCTATTTTGTGGTTTATAAAAATAGTTATGAAACTTTATTGACTTTAAAAAAAATATTTGATAATGTTTAAGAGTATAAAAAAGGCAAAGAACAGCAGAGATTAAAAGGGCGTTGTAGAGAACTGATGGTTGGTGCAAATCAGGACATAACTTTTATGAAGATGGGCTGGGAGCTGTTATCTTGAATAGTGAGAGATAAACGTTAACTGCGTTAAAGTTTTGAGGGTATATCGACAGATATAAAAAAAGGTGGTACCGCGTATAATACGTCCTTTTATAAGGACGTTTTTTATTTTGAAGGAGGAGATATGATGAAAGATCCAAAAGATTATTATTTAACGACGGCGATTACTTATACTTCAGGAAAACCTCATATTGGAAATACATATGAAATTATTTTAGCTGATGCTATTGCAAGAAGTAAAAGACAGGAAGGATACAATGTTTATTTTCAGACTGGAACTGATGAACATGGACAAAAGATTGAGTTAAAAGCTCAAGAAGCTGGTATTCCGCCTAAACAATTTGTTGATGAAAAAGCAGCTGTTGTCAAAGAAATTTGGGATATGATGGATACAACATATGATCGTTTCATGAGAACAACAGATGAATACCATGTGAAACAAGTGCAAAAAATCTTTAAGAAATTATATGATCAGGGAGATATTTATCTAGGACATTACGAAGGTAAATATTGTACAGCATGTGAATCATTCTTTACTGAATCTCAATTGGTTGATGGAAAATGTCCTGATTGTGGTGGAGAAGTTCATGATGCGAAAGAAGAAGCTTATTTCTTTAAATTATCTAAATATGCTGATCGTTTAATTCAACATATTGAAGAGCACCCTGAATTTATTCAACCTGTTTCAAGAAAGAATGAAATGATGAATAACTTCTTAAAACCAGGTTTACAGGATTTATGTGTTTCACGTACTTCATTCAAATGGTCTATCCCTGTAGACTTTGATCCTAAACATGTTGTGTATGTATGGATTGATGCTTTAACAAACTATATTACAGGACTTGGTTATGATGTTGATGGAAATCATGGTGAATTATATAAGAAATATTGGCCAGCAGATTTACATTTAATTGGTAAAGATATCGTGAGATTCCATACGATTTATTGGCCTATTATGTTGATGGCTTTAGATATTCCTTTACCAAAACAAGTTTTTGGACATCCTTGGTTATTACAAGGTGAAAGCAAAATGTCTAAATCTAAAGGAAATGTAATCTATGCAGATGATTTGGTTAAAATCTTTGGTGTCGATGCTGTCAGATACTATGTTTTACATGAAATTCCTTATGACAATGATGGAAGTATCACATGGGATTTATTAGTTGAACGTATTAATTCTGATTTAGCTAATATTTTAGGTAACTTAGTCAATAGAACAATTGCCATGACAAATAAATATTTTGATGGTATTGTGACAAATCCAGGTGTGAGTGAACCTGTTGATGATGAATTAAAAGAAATTGCTTTAGCTATGCCAAAGAAAGTTCAGGCTTACATGGATGAATTTAAAGCATCTAAAGCCTTAGATGAAATCTTTGTATTACTAAGAAGAACAAATAAATATATTGATGATACAATGCCTTGGGCACTTGCAAAAGATGAAAGCAAGAAAGATCGTCTCGCAACAGTTCTTTATAACTTAATTGAAGCCATCCGTTTTGCTGCTATTGCATTAGAACCATATATGCCTTCTACATCTACAAAGATTTTAGATCAAATCAATACAGATCAAAGAAACTTCTTAGACTTAAATACTTTTGGTTTATATCAAGAAGGAACAAAAGTCACTGAAAAACCTCAACAGTTATTTGCAAGATTAGATCCTAAAGAAGTAGAAAAGAAAGTAGCAGCTTTATATCCTCAAAAAGAAGAAAAACAAGAGGATGACAATCAAATTACAATTGATGATTTTGCAAAAATTGAATTGGTTGTAGGTACAGTTGAAAAATGTGAAAAACATCCTGATGCTGATAAGCTGTTAGTTTCTCAAATCAATATTGGTAAAGAAACAAGACAGATTGTCAGTGGTATTGCTGACTTCTATACACCAGAAGATATGATTGGTAAGAAAGTTATTGTTGTATCTAACTTGAAACCTGCAAAATTAAGAGGTGTTGAATCTCAAGGTATGATTCTTGCAGGATCTAAGAAAAAAATGTTAGAACTTGTGTCTGTAGAAAACTTACCAAATGGTACAAAAATAAGATAAAAACACAAGACCATAGAAATGGAATCATTTCTATGGTCTATTTTTTAAATAAGAAACGATATGATTTTATGTTTCTCACTAATTTATATAATGAAATAAAGTAGATAAAGAATAAAGCTGTAATAATAAATGCATTAACAAGAATATATTGAAAATTTGTATTTATAGGTAATAAATATTGACTTAAAAAATGAGAATTCACAACAAAGATTGTTAAAGAAACAATAGTAAATAAATTAATGATAAAGCTATATTTTAAATATTTCTTAGTATATATTTTTTTGGTCATATCTATAAAATAATCAAAAATAATGATCATAATAAATGGTTGAAAGAAATAGGTCATCATATGAATCATTTGATATGATTCATGTTGTATTTTAATAATCATATCACTAGAAAAGAAAAAACCATAACAAATAAAGAAAGCAATAAATATAATCATAAAGATGGTTTCAATAGTATGATTTGGATAATGGGATGGATGGGGTAAATAATCCAGATCTTGTATATTCCAACGGAGATTTAAATCTTGAGGAATAGGCTCTTTTTTATCCAATATGATTAAAGCTAAGATTGCTATGACAATGATACCAATCATTATAATGATTGGATAAGAAAGAAAAGCTTCAAAGATAGATGAAGTATTCATTGTTGTCACAACATTGTTTGTTGATTGAAATGATAAACAACCAAATTGTTCAAGATAATAAAGGGTTGATAAAAAAAGATAAATACCTGAAATTAAAAAAACAAGTTTTTCAATGAAATTTACTATTTTAGGATTAAAATGATGATAAATTGTAGGACGATAACCATATGAGTAAGCAACACTTAGTGGATGTCCATAACTCATTAATAAGTCTTCCATATCTTCATATTGATGTACCGATTGACTGATTTGAGTTTTTAAATCATGATAAACATATTGGCGTTTTCTTCCAAAAAAATAAGAACACACTGCACCTAGATATCTTTCTAATAAATCATTCATTTGAATCACCTCATTATATGAAATATTATAGCACCTTTTTATGAATTCTTTTTGATAAATCTATGATTTTATGATTTAAGTTATGATGAAAAGATTATATAATAAAAAAATAAGGAGGAATGAGTATGATAGTCAATGAAGAAGCAGTCAAAAATATGTTAGAAAAAGTGAAACCAGCCAAACTTGTTGCAGCAACGAAATATATAGATGAAAAAGAAATAGAAAAACTGGAAGCATGTGGTTGTTTATATTTTGGAGAAAATAGAGTTCAGGCTTTCTTAGATAAATATGAACAATATCATGGAAAAGGTCATTGGCATTTTATTGGAACTTTACAAAAGAATAAAGTGAAATATATCATTGATAAAGTAGAGTTAATTCATTCTGTGAATAGTTATCATTTGATTGATGAATTAGAAAAGCAAGCACAAAAACATCAGTTAAAAGTTCATATATTATTACAGGTTAATATTGCTAAAGAAGAAAGTAAACATGGTTTTGATGAAGAAGAGATGGGTCAGGTGATGACATATTTAAAGAATTGTCCATCTTTGATTGTTGATGGACTTATGATGATGGCACCACATATTGAAAAAGAACAAACACGTATTTATTTTAAAAAGACAAAAGAGTTATTAGAACGATTAAAAAACGAATATCCTGAATATCCATTACATGAATTATCTATGGGAATGTCCCAAGATTATGATATAGCTTTGGAAGAAGGAGCAACTATTGTGAGAATTGGTAGAGCATTGTTTAAAGAATAAGTTTTAAATGTTGGTAAAGATATGATTGTTTATGATATTTATAGTGAATATATCCCAAATTATGTTCAAGACATTATTCAAACATCTCTTTTTCAAAGACTAAACGATGTAGGTATGAACTGTGGAATGGAATATACTCAATTTGAATCTTTTAGAAACTGTAAAGGTGTTTCTAGATATAATCATAGTTTTGGAGTGGCTTTGATTACATATCATTTCACTTATGATAAGCATCAAACGATTGCTGCATTACTTCATGATATAGCCACACCTGTATTTGCTCATGTGATTGATTTTATGTATCATGATTATACAAATCAGGAAGCAACAGAAAACTTAACAGAAATGATGATTAAAGAAAATAAAGAACTACATTCTATTTTTCATCAATATACACAATTAAATAAAATTCTGATTTCTAGATTACCTCAAGATGGTTATTGGAAAATTGTTTCTAAAAAGCGTTATATCAACCCACTTGTAAGTGAAAAACGTATTTTAGATATTTGTGAGGATTTACAAGAAAGTGTCCAGCTCTATTTAAATAATGATTTTGATTATTATGTTAAAGCGATAAGAGAAGATAAATAGATTTGTAATTGTATAAGATAGTATTTTAAGTCATCATAAAAACAGGTATAATATGAATCAAAGAATATTGTTAGGAGGAATGTCTAACGTGAATAATTTATTTGATATAACTGAGTTTGATTCATATAAAGAAGATAATCGTAGAGAAGTGAAGAAAGCTAAAGGAGGCTTACCTGTTTCATTATGGGAGTCTTATTCAGCTATGGCAAATACCTATGGTGGAATTATTATTCTTGGTATTCAAGAATTAAGTGATAGAAGTTGGAAAACAACAGGATTAAAAATATCTGATAAAGAAAAAATATTGGATAATTTTTGGAATCAAGCTCATAATTTACAAAAAGTCAGTATTAATCTTTTGAACGAAGATGATGTAAATGTATATGAAATACAAGATGATATAATCATCGTTATACATGTTCCTATGGCAAAACGAGAACAAAAACCTGTATATATTAATAATGATATGTTTAAAGGAACATATAAAAGAACACATACTGGAGATTATCGTTGTACTCCGTTACAGGTTAAAGCAATGCTTAGGGATCAAATTGAAGAAACAATGGATATGGCAATCATCGAGAGTATGGATTTATCAGTGTTTGATATAGAAACAATACATGCTTATCGAAATAGGCATCGTGCTTTTAGAGCTGCTCACCCTTGGATGAATTTAGATGATGATCAGTATTTATTAAAAATTGGTGCTGCAAAATTAGGAAAAGATGGCAAACTACACCCAACAGGAGCAGGATTACTCATGTTTGGTGAAGAATATAATATCGTTAATTACTATCCAGAATATTTCCTTGATTATAGGGAAATGTTAGATCCAACGATTAGATGGACAGATCGCTTGCAATCGACATCAGGTGAATGGACAGGTAATTTGTTTGATTTCTATTTTAGGGTTTATAATAAAATTATACGTAATGTGAAAATACCATTTAAAATTGTTGGCGGAGATAGAATAGATGATACACCTGTTCATCGTGCTTTACGTGAAGTTTTGGCGAATTGTTTGGTTAATGCGGATTTTTATATTCCTAGAGGTATTGTGATTAAGCAGGATAATGATATTTTAACGATTGAAAATCCTGGTTCAATTCGTGTTGGAAAATATCAAATGAAATTAGGTGGAGAATCTGATCCAAGAAATAAAGCATTAATGAAAATGTTTAATCTCATTGGAATTGGAGAAAGAGCTGGAAGTGGAGTACCAGAGTTATTTTCTGTCTGGGAAGAAGAGGGATGGCAAGACCCCATTATAGAAGAGAAAATGAACCCAGATCGCACTATTTTAATACTTTCATTTCTAAAAAAAGTGCCAGAAAAAAGTGCCAGAAAAAAGTGCCAGAAAAAAGTGCCAGAAAAAAAGTTACTCAAAAGACACTTATTCAATATGAAAAGATACTATCATATATGCAATTAAATAGATGGTATAAAGCTGCAGATTTTATAAATATTCTTGATGTTAAAGAACGCAGGATTAAAAATATATTACGTGAATTAGTAGATGATGGAAAACTTATTGATAATGGTGTAACCAAAGGAAAACGTTATAAGAAAGCTAATAAATAATGAAAAGGCATAAAAGATACTTGATTTGTATCTCTTATGCCTTGTTTTCATGAGAAAGATAATAGATAAGACTTGCAAAGATGCGAGGACCTAATGCTAGAACTTTTTCATCAAAATCAAAAGCATCATTATGTGGTGATGAAACAATAGGTGTTAAAAGTTTCATATAAGTGGCTTTGCCACCATGAGCTTGAACACGTTCCATGAAATATGAAAAATCATCACTACCCCCAAGTGGACTTAAATTATATGGAGGTAAGTTTAAATCAGGAAGGTATCGCTGACACATTGAACGAATCGTATTCATAAAGTCTTCATCACAATCTAATGCATAAGCTTTACCCATTTCTTTAATTTCAACAACAGTATCATGCATACGTGCTGAACCTTCAATAATATCTCTCGCATAAATTTCCATATAGCGATTTAATTCACTTGTAACACCACGGACTTCAATTTCCAGTTTAGCTGTTTCAGGTACAACGTTTCTTCCTGTACCAGCATGAACAGTTCCTACATTCACACGTGTCTGACCATCACTGTTACGAGGAATAGAGTGTAAATTTAAAATACAGTTGGCAGCTGATAATAAAGCATTTTTTCCAAACTGTGGTGATTCAGCAGCGTGAGTAGATACACCATGATAAGTAATATCCAGTTTTGTGGTCGCAAAAGATTCATCCATACCAAAATACAAATCATAAGGTTGATCTTCTTGAGGCATAATATGAGCTGCACAAATATAATCAACATCATCTAAGAATCCACTTTCAGCAATACTTCTTGCTCCCATAACACCTTCTTCAGCAGGCTGAAAAATAAGTTTGATTGTTCCATGTAAATGTTCTTTGATTTGCATAAGTATTCTCGCTGTGGTTAAACCAATTGCAGTATGACCATCATGACCACAGGCATGCATTGTTCCACGATGTACAGATGCAAAACCATTCGTAAAAGGAAAATGACTTGATGATGATTCTTCAATGAGGCCTAAAGCATCAATATCAAATCTTAAAGCAAGTGTTGGACCTTCGCCACATTTTAAAACACCTGCCACGGCAGTCATTCCCATTTTAACTTTTTCCAAATAGTAAGGATTTGCTCCCTGCTTTTGAGCACGGTGGTAATTTAAATGTAAAATTGTTTCTGCTGGCACACCCATACGTGCTTCTTTTTTCATAATATCTTCACCAACAAGCACTTCGTATCCTAATTCCTCTAATGTAGAAGCAATATAACAGGCTGTTCGCATTTCTAACCAGCCTTTTTCAGCATACTTATGTAAATCACGACGACAATTTACAGTATCAGGATAATATAACTTTGCAAGTTCTTTTATTTTTTCATACATATGTATCTCTCCCTCTTTTCTTTATTGTACCAACATCAAATTTGAACATCAAATAATATCGTTTATTTTTAAGAAATAGACAAATAAACAAAAAAATTGACAAATGAGATAAAGTTGTATAAAATGCTCATAGTGTGAGGTAAATAAAATGGATTATCGTAAATATGCTAGAGAATTAATAGGTTATATGATAGAAAATGAACAGGCATTTAAGTTTTGTCATCGTGATATCAGTGAAATTGCCAGAGGGGAATGTGCAGTTCTTATTTATTTGATGGATGGTGATGGAGTCAATGCTTCCGAGATTAGTCAGCGTTTTGATATTAATACGTCAAGAGTTGCAGCAGTGCTTAATACATTATCTAAAAAAGGTTATATCCAAAGGATAGTCGATCCATTAGACAAAAGAAAAATAAAGGTGTTTATTACGGATAAAGGGAAAGCATTTGCTAGAGAAAAACAAAAAGAAATTGAAGCCTATTTTGGTCATCTTTTAGAATGTTTAGGAGAAGAAGATACTAAAGAATATTTACGTTTATCGTTAAAGATTAATCAAATTATTAAAGATTTGAAGTAAAGCATATCAATTGAAGATAATGTCGAAATAAGATAAGATTAAAAATTATAGATAAGTGTAATGTTTAAAGGAGAAGTGTTATGAGTCAATATTATTTAGGAATTGATGTGGGATCTACAACAGTTAAAGCTTATTTAACTGATGAAAAAGATGTATGTTTATTTTCTCATTATGTCAGACATAACTCAGATGTCAGAAATACAATACTTACATTATTAGAAGAAATTCATCAAGAATATCCAGGAATCAATATTTATCCAGTTATTACAGGATCAGGAGGATTGTCAATTTCTCAATCATTAAATGTCAAATTTGTACAGGAAGTGATTGCATGTACCAAAACAATAGAAACTTATATTCCACAAACAGATGTTGCCATTGAATTAGGTGGAGAAGATGCGAAAATTACATACTTTGAAGGTTCGTTAGAACAACGTATGAATGGAACTTGTGCCGGTGGAACAGGTGCATTTATTGATCAGATGGCCACTTTATTACAGACTGATGCTTCAGGATTGAATGAATTAGCCAAAAATCATCAGCGTATTTATCCAATTGCTTCTCGTTGTGGGGTTTTTGCGAAGACTGATGTTCAGCCTTTAATCAATGAAGGCGCAAGAAAAGAAGATATAGCGGCTTCTATTTTTCAGGCGGTTGTGAATCAGACTATCAGTGGGTTAGCCTGTGGAAAACCTATTAAAGGAAAAGTCGCTTTTTTAGGAGGACCTCTATACTTCTTAAGTGAACTAAGACAACGTTTTATTGAAACATTAGAGCTTCAAGATGAGGATATTATTTTCCCAGATAATTCCCAATTGTTTGTAGCTATGGGTGCTGCCTTAAATGCAAAAGATGTTGAAGAATCACTTTCATTAGAAAAATTGATTCGTGATTTAAAAACATTAAAAGATAATGGAACTGAAGCAGCTCATACATTAGAACCTTTATTTCATAATGAAGATGAATTAAGAGGATTTAGAGATCGTCATCTTCAAGCTATGACAAAAAAGAGAAACTTAAAAAAATATCAAGGCAATATTTATGTTGGTATTGATGTTGGTTCAACAACATCTAAAGTTGTATTAATTGATGATGAAGGATCAATATTATATTCTTTCTACAATTCTAACGAAGGAAATCCTTTAGATTTAATTATTAGAATTATGAAGGAAATCTATGATTTAATTCCTGAAGGATGTCATATTCAAAAAACTGGTGTCACTGGATATGGTGAAGCTTTAATTAAAGCAGCATTAAAAGTGGATTATGGTGAAGTAGAAACAATTGCTCACTACACAGCAGCTAAACACTTTGAACCTGATGTTGACTTTATTTTAGATATTGGTGGACAGGATATGAAAGCTATCACCATTAAGGATGAAGTCATTCAAGATATTACATTGAATGAAGCATGTTCATCTGGATGTGGGTCTTTCCTTGAAACATTTGCTCATTCTTTAGGATATGAAATTGATGAATTTGCCCAGATGGCATTGATGTCAAAACATCCACTTGATTTAGGAAGTCGTTGTACAGTTTTCATGAATTCAAAAGTGAAACAGGCTCAAAAAGAAGGTGCATCTTTAGCAGATATTTCAGCAGGATTATCATATTCCGTTATCAAGAATGCTCTATATAAAGTTATTAAGTTAAGAAGTAAAGACCAAATCGGTAAAAATGTTGTTGTACAAGGTGGAACATTCTATAATGAAGCCGTTTTACGTGCTTTTGAAAAAGAAGCAGGTATTGAAGTCATTAGACCTGATATTGCAGGATTGATGGGTGCTTATGGAATGGCAACAATTGCGAAAGAAAAAGATGATGGCAAAGGGACAACTTTGTTAACACGTGAAGAATTAGAACATTTAACATATCAAAATAGTATGAAAAATTGTGGTAAATGTACAAATAACTGTATGTTGACAATTACTTCATTTAATGATGGAAGAGAGTTTATTAGTGGAAATAGATGTGAAAGAGGTGCAAATTTACCTTTAAAATCAAAATCACTACCAAACTTATTTGATTACAAATATCGTCGTGTCTTTAATTATCATTCTTTACCAATAGAAGATGCTCCTAGAGGTATTGTTGGTATCCCTAGAGCTTTAAATATGTATGAAAATTATCCTTTCTGGCATACATTCTTTACAGAATTGAAATTTAGAGTTGTTTTATCATCTCGTTCATCTAAAGCCATCTATGAAAAAGGAATTGAATCTATTCCAAGTGAAAGTGCTTGTTATCCTGCTAAAATTACACATGGACATATTGAAAATCTGATTGCTAGAGGAGTTCCATTTATTTTCTATCCATCAGTAGCCTATGAACGTTTAGAAAATGAAAATGCCGGAAATCATTACAATTGTCCTGTGGTGGCTTCTTATCCAGAAGTCATTAGAAATAATGTGGATAATCTCCAACAAAAAAATATAAAATTCAAAAATCCATTTATTTCTTTAAATAATAAGAAAACATTATTCCGTGTTTTAAAAGAAGAATTAAGTGAATTTCATATTACAGATCAGGAATTACATCATGCTATAGTTAAAGCTTATGAAGAATTAGATCATTGTCAGCAAGATATTCGTGCAGAAGGAAAACGTGCCATGGAATATATGCGTGAAAACCATATGCAAGGAATTGTATTAGCAGGTCGTCCTTATCATGTGGATCCTGAAATTAATCATGGAATTCCAGATTTGATTACAAGTGAAGGATTTGTTGTCTTAAGTGAAGATAGTGTTTGTTATTTAGATGAAGAACATTTAAAATTACGTGTTGTTGATCAATGGACTTATCACTCTCGTTTATATAAAGCCGCATCTTTTGTATCATCACAAAAAGATTTACAGTTGATTCAATTAACATCATTTGGTTGTGGTTTGGATGCTGTTACAGCTGATCAGGTAGCTGAAATTTTAAAAGCAAGAAATAAAATATATACTTTAATTAAAATTGATGAAGGAAGCAATTTAGGAGCTATTCGTATCCGTATTCGTTCTTTAAAAGCTACAATTGAAAAGAAAGAAGATATTATTGATTTATCTAAGAAGTATGAACAGGTAAAAGTACCTTTTACAAAACAGATGAAAGAAGATCGTTATACAATTCTTTGTCCACAGATGTCACCGATTCATTTCCAGTTTGTTGAAACCGCCATGAATTCGGAAGGCTATAACTTTGAAGTGTTGCCTTCAGTTGATAAAGATGCAGTAGAACAGGGATTAAAATATGTCAACAATGATGCATGTTATCCAAGTATTTTGGTTGTAGGACAAATGATGAATGCTTTAAATAGTGGAAAATATGATTTGAATAAAGTGGCATTGATTATCTCTCAAACAGGTGGAGGATGTCGTGCAACAAACTATATTGCGTTCATTAGAAAGGCATTAAAAGATGCCGGAATGGAACAAATTCCAGTTATCTCTGCAAACTTATCTGGATTAGAAAGTAATCCTGGATTTAAGATTACATATAAGATTGCCAAAAAAGTAATCATTGGTGCTATGTATGGGGACTTATTTATGCGCGTTCTTTATCGTGTACGTCCTTATGAAAAAGTCAAAGGTTCAGCCAATAAACTTTATGAATCATGGGTTGCAAAATGTCAGGAAAATGTGAAAAATGGCAGCATGAAAGAATTTAAAAAGAATGTTTATCAAATTGTCAAAGATTTTGATGAATTGCCATTATTAGATATTAAAAAACCAAGAGTTGGATTGGTTGGAGAAATCTTAGTTAAATTCCATCCTACTGCCAATAATGAAATTGTGAAAATCATTGAATCAGAAGGTGGAGAAGCTGTTATGCCTGATTTAATTGATTTCTTCCAGTATTGTTTCTATAACACTTGGTATGAACATGAACATTTTGATGCGTCACAATCTTCAGTATGGTTATGTAATTTTGCCATTTGGTTTGTTGATTTCTTAAGAAAAGATATGATTAAGGCATTAAGAGCTTCAAAACGTTTTGATTCACCAACACCTATTGATCAAATTGCGAAAAAAGCAAGTGAAGTTGTCTCTATTGGAAATCAGACAGGTGAAGGATGGTTCTTAACTGGAGAAATGATTGAATTAATTGAAGAAGGTGCACCAAATATTGTGTGTATGCAGCCATTTGCCTGCTTACCAAATCATGTAACAGGTAAAGGTGTTATTAAAGCCTTACGTAAAAAATATCCACAAAGTAACATTGTGGCTGTGGATTATGATCCAGGTGCGAGTGAAGTTAACCAATTAAATAGAATTAAGTTGATGCTTTCAACTGCATTTAAGAATATGAAGTCATAATTCATATTCTTTTTTTCGTCAAAATTCAAATGATATCTATGTTATTATTTAGGATATAGATAAAAAAACTCTATATTTTAAGGATATAAAGATATAAATAATTAAAAAATTCACATAAGAGTCACACCTAAGATATAAAATGTATTTAAGTGAGGTGTTTTGCTTATGATAGAATTTCAAAATGTTTACAAGTCATTTAAAGATAAACATGTATTGGAAGATATCAATTTTACAGTGAATGATGGTGAATTTGTTTGTTTGATTGGACCCAGTGGGTGTGGAAAAACGACTGCTTTAAAGATGATTAATCGGTTGATTAAACCAAGCCAGGGGACAATTTATGTAAATGGAAAGGATATTAGTGAGGAAAATGAAATTGAATTAAGACGTAATATTGGTTATGTTATTCAACAAACAGGATTATTTCCTCATATGACAGTGAAAGAAAATATTGAACTGATTCCAAAGTTAAAAAATAAAAATGATAAACATCTTTTGGAAAAAGTGAAAGATGTTTTAAATATGGTTGGTTTAGATCCAGATGAATATTTAGATAAGTATCCTGTTCAGATGAGTGGTGGTCAACAACAACGTGTAGGTGTTGCAAGAGCTTTTGCAAGTGAACCAGATATTATTTTAATGGATGAACCTTTTAGTGCATTAGATCCTATTACGAGAAATCAATTACAGGATGAACTGTTGACATTACAAAATAGTGTTCAAAAGACGATTGTGTTTGTGACACATGATATGGCAGAAGCTATCAAATTGGCAGATCGTATATGTATTATGAGTGGTGGAAAAATTCAACAGTACGATACACCTGAACAAATCTTAAAACATCCTGCCAATGACTTTGTTTTAAACTTTGTTGGGAAAAAGCGTATCTGGGATTCACCAGAATTAATCAAAGCAGCAGACATTATGATAGATCGACCAATTACCTGTTATGATCGTTTAAAATGTGTAAAAGCTTTAAATATGATGTTTAATTCAAGCGTTGATAGTTTGATGGTAATAGATCGTCAGGGACATTTTAAAGGTGTTATTCATGCGGCTGATGCAGCTGATGAAAAAAATAAAGATGAAATTGTGGGTCATGTTATGCAAAAGGAATGTATCACAGTTTCTTCACAGGAATCAATCGTTGATGTTTTAAATATCACCAAAGAGAAGAATATGTATACAATTCCTGTTGTAGATGATGGGGTCTTAAAAGGTTTAATTACCAAGAGTACCCTGGTTACAACGCTTTCTAAAAAATATGATGAAAGTGAGGGAGAATAATGCAAGCATTTATAGATTATTGTTCCCAAAACTATATGCAGATTTTTGATTTGTTAATAGGTCATGTTCAATTGACTGTTATGGCTATTTTGATTGCGATTATTATAGGTGTCCCTTTAGGTATTTTTATTACTTATTTTAAGCCATCTAAAAAACCAATTATGGCATTAGCAAATATTATTCAGGCGATTCCATCAATGGCCTTATTAGGTTTTATGATTCCTCTTTTAGGAATTGGAACAAAACCAGCCATTGTCATGGTGATACTTTACTCTTTATTACCTATTATTAAAAATACAGTCACAGGACTGGACAATATTAATGGAGAAACTTTAGAAGCTGCTAAAGGTATTGGTTTAAATAAATTTCAGGTTTTATATAAAGTTCAGATTCCATTAGCTGCACCTGTTATCATGGCTGGTGTCAGAGTCAGTGCAGTTAGTTCGGTTGGTTTGATGACTTTGGCAGCTTTTATTGGCGCTGATGGTTTAGGATATTTGGTTTATGCGGGTATTCGAACGGTCAATAATGCTCAAATCTTAGCTGGAGCTATACCTGCCTGCTTACTGGCATTACTTATAGATTATATATTTTCTATTTTAGAGAGATTAGTTACACCAAAGAGTTTCCAATTATCAAAACCAAGATCCAAAATGAAAGGCACATTGGATAAAGTTGTCATTGTTATTTCATGTCTTGCTTTAGCAGCCAGCTTTGTTTATACAGGCTTAGCAAAGACAAATGGGAGTCAAGTCATTAGAATTGGAAGCATGGATTTTACTGAACAAGAAATATTAAATTATATGTTGAAATATTATATAGAGGATCATACTGATATTGAGGTTGAACAGTCATTATCTCTAGGTTCAAGTTCTATTGTCTTAGATGCCGTGCGTACGGGATCCATTGATATGTATGTAGAATATACAGGAACAATTTATGGTAATGTCTTAGGCAACGAACCTAATGGAAATGTTGATGAAGTCTATAACACTGTCAAAGAACAGATGAAAGAACAATATGATTTAAATGTTTTAGATTCTCTAGGCTTCAACAATACTTATACACTTGCGATTAGAAAAGATACAGCTGAGCAGTATCATATCAAAACAATAAGTGATTTATGTAAAGTTTCTCAACAACTCACATTTTCACCAACATTAATGTTTATGGAAAGAGAAGATTGCTGGGTAGGATTACAAAAAGCATATCCTATTCATTTCAAACAGACTGTTCCTATTGATGGAGCACCACGATATACAGCTTTAATGAACAATGAATGTGATGTCATTGATGCTTATTCAACAGATGGACTATTAAAGAAGTTTGATTTACAGGTTTTAGAAGATGATAAAAATTTCTTCTTACCCTATCATGCTATACCAATTGCGAATAATACAGTTATCGAAGAGTATCCTGAAGTTGTTGAACTGATCAATCAGCTTCAAAATTATCTCAGTGATGAAGTCATGGTAGAATTGAATTATAGAGTGGATGAGTTGAATGAAAAGACAAGTGATGTCGCAAGGGAATTCTTAATTGAAAATGATTTAATCAGTGAGTAGGCAAGACCTGCTCATTTTTATTTATTTTTATAGATATTATTTATATAATGAAAGATATGGAGGTAAGATGATGGATGAATATAGGGATAATCAGGTTAAAAAATTAATGATGAAAAGAAGAAAAAAGAAAAGAATAAAAGTGATAAGATTATTCTTTGTGTTAGGAATCATAGGATTTGTTTTTTTTATTTTATTGTCTGATATTATGAAAATTAAAACAATTCATGTCATAGGTGTCAATGATGCAGAATTGGAACAACAAATAAGTGAACAGCTATCAGGATATATGGGAGATTATACATGGATAGATATGTTATTTTCTAAGGACAATATAGTTCAGGATATAGAAGAAATGAAACGTTTTGAAAATGTTTTAGTTGAAATTGATTTTATGGGAAATATACAAGTGCATGTTCAAGAGGTTCAGCCATTATGTTATGCTAAGATTCAAAACAAAAATTATCTTATTAATAAATTAGGTGGAGTTTATCAAACCAAACAAATACCATCATCATTGATTCAATGTAGTGATTTTCAAAGTACAGAGATGTTAAGTCAATTGGGTCATTCATTACATAATGTTTCTGATATAGTTTTAAATGAAACAAGTGAAATTCACTATTGTGGAGATCGTTATGATAAAGATTTAATAGAGTTTTATATGTATGATCATAATTTCATTAAAATAAATATTTCTCAAATAGATCAAAGATTGTCTGAAGATTCTTTTCATTATGCTGCATATAAATTGAAAAATCCTCAAAATACAATATATAGCTTTGAAGGCAAGTATATGTATATAAAAAAATATGAAAAATAAAATATAATATTGGTGGTTTTCTTGAAGAGTCCATATTTTTTCAGTACAATAAAGCCAACATGAAGGGAATGAAGATAATGAAAAAAAGAGGATTTATCATTGCTTTTATCATTATAGCTATTTTATTAAGTGGAGCTTATGGTGTAGGAACGTATTTTGTGAATTATGCTTTATCACCAGCAAGTGAATCTGATCAAAGAGTGGTTGATGAGGAAGATGAAATCAAATTAACAGGAGATGTTCAACAGCAGATTGATGACAATGCTGATGCTGAATTTATAAAAGGTGTGGATTTTGAAAATAAAACAAGACCGATGATTGTAAGTCAAGATGATTCATTAAGATTGAAAGGACAGTATCTAGATCATGATAATGTTCATCAGTGGGTTATCTTGATTCATGGTTATAAATCAAGCAATGAAGAAATGATGTCCTATGGAGCTACTTATTACGAAAATGGATATAATGTTGTCTTGCCAGATAATCGTGCTCATGGAAAAAGTGAAGGCGAATATATTGGAATGGGATGGTTAGATAAAGATGATATTGCCTGTTGGGTAGATTGGATTAATAATAGAGATTCGCAGGCACAGATTCTTTTACATGGTGTATCTATGGGTGGAGCCACTGTTATGATGGCTTCAGGAGATCGTCTTTTAAATGTCGTTGGATATATTGAAGATTGTGGTTATACAAGTGTATGGGATATATTTGCAAGTGAACTCGATAAACGTTTTTCACTTCCAACATTTCCTGTTTTAGATATTTCTAATTTTTTAGCAAGAATCAAGGTAGGATATGATTTTAAAGAAGCTTCAAGTATTGAACAAGTGAAAAATGCAAATCAACCAATGTTGTTTATTCATGGTGGAAAAGATGATTTTGTGCCAGTTCAAATGGCTTATGAAGTTTATGAGGCTTATCCAACAACAAAGGATATATATATTGTAGATGAGGCAGGACATGCTCAATCAAAAGATTATGATGTTGAGGCTTATTGGGACAAAGTCTTTACATTTATTGATGAAAATATATTTTAAAAGAGTAAAAAAATTTCGTTGCTTTAAACAACGAAATTTTTCATATGAACAGATATGATAAATTATTTTGAAATTTTGATAGTGTCATGTTGAAAAAGAGGGGATTTCTTTGTTTTGTTTGTAAGGATTAATTTTGAAGGAATAATATACTGAGAAATATCCTCTTTTAATTGAATTTCAATGACTGGTCTTGCCTGAATCATTGATGGATAAACGACTTGACCTAAGATTGTTCTCATATTGCCGCCTCCTTTAAAATTTATCATATCTTATACTTTTATCATAGCACTTTCAAGTTAGAAAACAAGTTTTTTTAAATGATATGAAAATGTTTTAAAGCCTTGGCAATTCCATCATTTTTAACATCATCACTGATATAGTCAGCCGCTTGTTTAGCTGCTTCTCTACCACTACCTACACAAATACTTGTACCAGCACATTCAAACATTGGAATATCCACTTCAGCATCTCCAAAAGCATAAATATCCTGCTTATTGATTTGTAGATAATGAATTAATTGTTCAATAGCAGTTTTTTTATCAATATTTGGTAAAGCACAATCACCAAATAAAGCTTCTTCACCTTGTCCACCCCAAGTGAGACATTGAAACTGTGGAAAATGATTTTTAAAATCTAAATAATCTTGATAACTATTTAAAACATAGTTGATTTTTGTGATGTTTTGTTGATGCATACTTTGAGGAAATTCCATCATTGGATAGATGTCTCTAATGCGAGGTGTTCCTCCATGACCATATTTTTGATAGGCAGGTACAGCTTTGGTTTCAAAATCATGAGAACCATAAAGTCCATCATTACCTTCCATAAAATAACATAAGTCATGTTGATCTAAATAATCAGTGATGTCGATGACTTGTTGTAAAGATAGCTTCTGATCTTTTAAAACTTTTCCTTCACATTCAATATAAGCACCGTTTCCACAAATCATACCACTCACTTCAATGTTTCCAACAGTTGCTCTATTTTTCGTTCTACCCGTAACGACAAAAACATAATGTCCATGATCTTTTGCCTGCTTTAAAGCGTCTTTGCAGCTTTGAGGTACAATGCCATCATAACTCACTAAGGTTCCATCTACATCAAATAATAATAGTTTTTTATTCATAATGAGATTCCTATTTATTAATATAAGCAAGAATTAATTGATATGTATTTTCTACTGCTTGCATATGTGTTCTTTCCATACCATGAGAAGCATGAACACCAGGACCAATCAAAGCGCCTTTGATATTTTGTCCACCTCTTAAAGCAGCAGACACATCACTGCTGTAAAATGGATAAATATCAATAGCATATTGTAAATCCTTTTCTTTAGCAAGTTCTATAAAAGTTGAAGTCAAATCATAATCATAAGGACCACTAGAATCTTTAGCGCAAATGCTGACATCATATTCGCTGCAAGATAAGTCTTTGCCAATACATCCCATGTCTACTGCAATCAATTCATCAACCTGATGGTCAACATAACTGCTTCCATGTCCGACTTCTTCAAATGTAGAAATCATAAAATAAAGATTATGTAATGGTTGGATATGATTTTGTGAAAGATGTTTTAAAACACCAAAAAGAATCGCAACGCTCATTTTATCATCTAAAAAGCGTGATTTGATGAAACCAGAATCGGTAATTGTTGTTTTTGGATCAATCGCAATATAATCTCCATTATTAATACCAAGTTTTTGAACATCTGCTTTTGATTTTACCATTTCATCAATACGTACATGCATTGTATCACAAGTTCTCTCTTTCTCTTTTGAATCACTATAAACATGAGCAGCAGGTGAGTCAGAAAGAATCGTTCCTGTATAAATATGATGATCTCTTGTGATAATGCGGCAATATTCCCCATCTAAAGTTGGGATGATTGGGCCACCTACATTAGTAAAAGCTAATGTCCCATCATCTTTAATACTTCTCACCATTAATCCTAATGTATCGACATGGGCACAAAATCCAATCGTATAATCATCTTGTCCTTTGACAAATATCTGTAAGTTCCCTTTATTTGTCAGTTTTGTTTCAAAGCCTAAATTTTCTGCTTCTTTTTGACAGTATTGAATAACTTCTTTAGTGTAACCAGAAGGACTATCAATAGCCATAATATCTTTTAAAATAGAAAGTATGTATGCATTCATAAAATAATCTCCTTATTCCTTTTGATGTGCAGCATCCACAATTTGAGCCAAAGTGATTTCTCTTAATTTTTCTTTGTATTGCCATTCTGCTGCATTTAAATAATCAACAATAAAGTCTTCAGTTTCTTTGACTCTCAATTGAGAATCAAAAACCTTTTCTACCAGATGTGTTGTCTTGACAAAAGCTTCTTTGCCTTCCATAGCTTCAAAGATATCTAATAAAGAAATGCAATCCAATGATTTGGTTAACACAAATCCCCCACGTTTATTTGCCATGGATGAAATTAAGCCAGAAACAACAAGTTGTCTGGTGATTTTTTTGAGATAAGAATCTGATACAAGTAGTTTTTCACTCAATTCATGACTTTTAATAGGTTTATCCTGTGCCCCAATTAAAAGTAATATACAAATAGCCTGTTCAAAACTTTTTCTAATCTTCATATCCTTATCACCTTCTTTTTTATTTTAACAGAAAAATAACATTTTGTATCTAAAAGAGTTGACAAATATGTATAAATTTATATAATATTTCATAGATATTATATATCTATGGATAATAAATATCTAAAGATGAAAAGAAAGAAGGAATTTTATGCTTAAGCAAGAATGGAAAAATATTTTTCATCACACTTGGATAAAAGTTGTACTGGTTGCAATCATTTTGATTCCAAGTTTATATGCGTGTATCTTTTTAGGGTCAATGTGGGATCCTTACGGAAATACGGATAAAATACCAGTTGCAGTAGTTAATCAGGATCAATCAGTTAATTATGAAAATAAAACATTAGCAATTGGAGAAGAATTAGTAGATCGTCTTAAAGATAATCAAAGTATGAATTTTCAATGTGTTGATGAAAATAAAGCTAAAAAAGGATTGGAGAATGGTAAATATTACATGATTATTACTATTCCTGAAAATTTTTCTAAAAATGCAACAACATTATTAGATGAACAGCCAGAGAAAATGATACTTCAATATACAACCAATCCAGGAAGCAATTATATTGCTTCAAAGATGGATGATTCAGCTATTGAAAAAATAAAAGAAGAAGTTTCTCAAACAGTAACGAAAACATATGCGAAAACTATCTTTGAACAAGTGGGAACATTAACAGATGGATTGAAAGAAGCACAGGATGGAACGAGTCAATTAGTAGATGGTTCGCAACAATTAACAGATGGAAATCAACTTATTTCAGATAATCTTCAAGTTTTAGCAAGCAGTTCATTGACATTTGAAGATGGAGCACAAACCTTAAATCAAGGATTAAAGGATTATACTGATGGTGTATTAACTGTTCATAATGGTATGTATACATTGAAAACAGGTTTAGATACATTAAATCAATCAACACAACCTTTAAGTGATGGAATTCAACAATTAACAACAGGTTCTTCTGCATTAAATCAAGGTCTTCAGCAATATACTAATGGTGTTTTACAAACTTATCAAGGAACACAAAAACTTGTTGAAAATAATGAAACTTTAAATAATGGAATAAAAAGTTTGGATCAAGGAGTTAATCAGTTAGTAGATGGAAATAAACAAGTTTCTCAAGGATTGACTCAACTCAATCAACAATTAGCAAGTCGTTTATCATCTGAAAATATTGATAAAATTTCTTCAGTAAATCAAGCTAATGATTCGCTGAATCAAGCAACAACATTATTAAATCAGATACTTTCTTCGAGTCCAGATACTGCTAAAATATGGATGAGTAGAAATTTAAGTCAAGAAGAAGCTAAAGCGATTGTTCCAGATAATCAAGCTGCACAATATTTATTGAGGCAATATTCATATACTGAGTTAGTTAAAACTGTTACGGGTGGTAATCAAGAAGTGATTAATCAACTCAGTACAGGATTAACTGAAGTTTATAAAAACACACAAAAATTAGAAACAGGAAGTCAAAAAGTTCAAACAGGATTAGAAACAGTGAATAAATCAGTAGAACAAACATTACAACCAGGTTTAGAAACATATATGAATGGTGTAAAACAAGTTTATACTGGATTAGATACTTTAAATAGTCAAAGTCAGGCATTATTATCTGGTAGTCATCAAATAAATGATGGTTTATTATCTGTTAATCAACAGACCCCAACATTATTGAATGGTATTCAACAATTAGATGTAGGAGCAAAAACATTATATGAAGGTACTTCAGAAATTGTTTCTAATAATAATAAGTTGTTAGACGGTTCAGCAAAGTTAAGTTCCGGTTCTACACAAATAAAAGATGGTTCTCAACAATTAAGTGAAGGATCTCAATCATTGGGATCAGGATTACAGACACTTCAAAATGGATTACAGACTTTAGATGAAAGTTTAGCTAAGGGTGTAAAAAAAGCAACACTTGACATTAAAGACCAAACATTAGAAATGATGTCATCTCCAGTTGATACCTCACATCAAGAAATTTCAATTGTAGAAAATAATGGTCATGCGATGGCACCATATATGATGAGTGTTGCATTATATGTAGCAGCATTAGCATGGACATTAATGTATCCAATCAGACAAGGAATTCAGCAAGCTTCATCCCCAATCAAATATTGGTTATCAAAAGCGTCAGTAATGTATAGTATTTCAACAATAGCGGCAATCGTTTTAATTACAAGTTTAAGGTGGATATGTGGTTTTAAACCTCAACAATTATTGATGACATATCTTTTCGCAATTATTGTTTCTGCAGCATTTATGTCACTTGTGATGTTATTATCATTAACGACAGGTTATATTGGAGAATTTTTATTGCTTGTGTTTATGATTATCAATCTCGGTGGTTCTGCAGGAACATATCCTTTAGAAACATCAGGAATATTTTATAAACTTATTCATCCATTCGTTCCTTATACTTATAGTGTAAATGGCTTTAGAAAAGTGATTAGTATGACAAATATGTCAATAACAAATGAAATGATGATTTTTATAGGAATATTAATCATTTGTTCATTTCTAACAATTCTTTATTATCGCTTTAAAAATAAAAAAGATCAGCATCTTATTCCACAGGCGTTTGAAAAGGTTAATGACTAAAAATAATAACATATTAAGATTGAATCATGTATATTTCTTTATTCTTTGTCCATGATATGAATGTGGAGGTAAGAATATGAAGAAAATTTTAGTTTTGCTTTTATGTATGTCATTCTTTACTGGATGTAGCAGTCAGACAGATACACCAAACGATACAGCAAATAACAATCGTTCAACTGAAAATGTCACAGAAAATGAAAACAACAACAATAATACGGCAACGAATCAAACAGATGATTGGTATACACGATTTGAAAATGGACTTAAGGAAGGAAATATTACTTATTCATCTAAGAATGTATTAGATGCAACAAGTGTTGGTGGTGTAGAAGGATATCGCTATGTAACAGATAATGGAAACATTGATGTGTATCGTTATGAAGATGGTGATGAATTCAATCGTATTATGAGTGAAAAGACAATTGGTGATGATAAGAAAAAAGTAGAAGTGAATGATCATATGGTTATTGTGTCAGATGGTCTATCAGAAGATGTATTAGATGTTTTTAGAAATTTAAAATAAATGTATGAGTCTTGTAGAAATACAGGACTTTTTATATGGTATTATGATGTGATGATTTGATGATAAAAAAACTTACAGCATCACGCTGTAAGCTTCAACTATAATAAGTCCAGTAATTCTTTTAAATCATGAATGATATAGGTGATATTCATATCCTGAGGCTCTTCAATGCAATGAGGATTATACCAGCAAGTATCAATACCTACATTGATACCACCTTGGATATCACTAGATAGAGAATCGCCAATAATTAAAGTTTGATCTAAATCTATGTTTTTCATCTTTTCAAAGCAGTAATCAAAATATTCTCGAGTTGGTTTTTGATAACCAATATCTTCTGATACAAAAATATCTTGAAAATACTGATCAATACGTGTTCCTTTTAAACGACTATATTGAGTTTTAGATACACCATTTGTTACAACGTATAATGGATATTTTTGATAAAGCTTTTCAAGTATATCTCTAGCATGAGGTAAAAGAAAATATCCTTCACCTAAGGCATCCTGATAGTCATCTTCAAAAGCAATGCCATCTTCATCAATGCCAAATTCTTGAAATAACTGTACAAAACGTGTATAAACAATTGTTTTTTTATCAATGAGTCCATTCTCAAAATCTTTCCATAACTGTTTATTGATTTGTTCATATCTTTGATTCATCTGTTCAGTAAGGACAATATTATATTTTTGAAATGTATTGATAAGTGCCTGTTCTTCTGCTTTGTTGAAATCTAACAAAGTTCCATCTACATCAAATAACAAATATTTATATTTTTTCATGATATCAACCCCTTGTCACCATATTATACTGATAAAAGTGCTTTATTGACAATGAAAAATAATAAAAATATAGTATAATGAATATGGTGAAGAAGAATGAAGAAAAAGATCAAAGAAGTGATTGTTGTAGAAGGAAAAACAGACACAGCAGTGATTCAAAAATTATTTGATGCAGATACAATAGAAACACATGGTTTAGCTTTAGATGAAGCAACGTTGGACTTGATTGAGGAATTAGAAAAAACAAGAGGAGTTATTATTTTGACCGATCCTGATTATCCTGGTATGCGCATTCGAAATATGATTATGGAAAGAGTTCCTCATGTTAAGCAAGCTTTTGTAGATAAAAAAGATGCTATTGGGAAAAAGAAATTGGGGATTGCTGAAGCAAGGGAAGAAGCTATTATACAGGCATTAGAAAATGTTGTGAGCTTTTCTAAAGAAAGTCAGTCATTGACATGGGAAGAATTTATTTCTTTAGATATTATTGGTGATAAACAAAAAAGATTAGCTATCTATGATTTGTTTCATCTAGGTTATGGAAATGCGAAAACATTATTCAAAAGATTAAATATGGCATCCATTACAAAACAAGATATTCTTAATAAATTAAAAGCATATAACCTTCAATGATTATATGCTTATTTTTATGCGTTTTTAATGAGATTGATTTTCTTCACTTGTGAAACACCAGTGATAACTCTGCTTTGACTTAAAGCCTTCCATACAGGAAGAGTGATACAAAAATCAATAGAGCTGTGAATAATAGTTCCTAATCCTACTAAACCAAAAATCATATAACAGAACATTTGGATATCCATTCCATTTCCATAATAGAAAGGAATCACAATGATCATTTCTCCAATGGCATGAATCAATGCAATCACAATATTAAACTGTAATGTTTTGATTGGTTTTTCAAAAATTTGTGGATTCTTTTGCGCATATTTTGCACCTAAATAAGCCCAAATGACATGAGTAAGAGCTCTCATGACAACAACAAATGGGAAACCTGCCATAAAGAAACCAAGTGTTGTTCCTAAAGCAACAGCAATGGCTACAGCTGGACTAATAAAGATGGCTATCATGACCGCAACATGTGAAGCTAAGGTAAAAGACATTGGTCCAACAATAATTTTAGGCATTAACATAGGAATGACTGTTCCTACAGCAATTAATAATGAAGCTAAAACGAGTACTTGCATATGTTTATGTGATTTCATATTTCTACATCTCCTTGTCAATTAATGTGTCAAGACACATGTTATGACTTATTATATTCAAAAAAGAAAATGTGTCAATAAAAAAAGAAGAATTAAATCTCCTTCTTAAATAAATATCCTTTTTCATCTAATGCACTGACAATACGTTGATATGTGTCTTCATTTGGACATTGAATCGTGTGTAAATGCAAACCATCAGTTAATTGACTTAAAGGTTTAGCCTGATTGTTATTGACTTTTTTTATAAATTGATCAACATCATAACGAGATGATAAATGTAATTTACCAGTGAGTTGTCCATAGACAGGATGATCCACAATAACATCAATAGCACATCCACCCAAATCCACAATCGTATATAATTCATCAGCCATTTGTTCTTGAGAGTGATTGACCGCAATGGTATAAGTTTGATTTTGTTGTTTAGAATCTAATATATAACCTCTTGGTGTCGCAATAATATTGGTTCCACTGGCACGTATTAATGCCACATCACCGACAATGATTTGTCTGGAAACGCCAAGTTTTTTCGCCAGTGTAGATGCTGATACAGGCTTATCGCTTTTTTTGATTTCTTCAATAATTTTTTCTTTTCTATCCATAATGTTTTACCTCACAACAAATTATAAATGATTTCAACCATAAAATAAAGTAGAATAAGTCTATAAGATGTCGTTGGTGTCATATCTATTTACAATGGTATAAAAAGGCATAAAATGAAAAGTGAAAGGAGAGAAGTGTGAAAAATAATTTGACCCAATCGTAAGTAAAAGCACAAAAAAAGACGAAC